>Ga0208642_1000009_pt1 | contig 125229 bp, 137 predicted proteins | sample ETN02SmetaG_4_FD_185790 | JGI IMG/M metagenome (GOLD analysis project Ga0208642, IMG submission 185790) | Marine microbial and viral communities from oxygen minimum zone, Eastern Pacific Ocean - ETNP2014F10-02SV251 (SPAdes) (version 2) | ecosystem: Environmental > Aquatic > Marine > Oceanic ...
CACTCCGGCGGTTACCGGATCGAAACCCTTCGGCCACCGGGTGGCTTTGTCTGCAAGCGCGTTGGTGAGGTTCGCCGCGGTGAGGCTTGCCCCGGCCAGGTTCGCCTTGACGAGGCACGCCCCGGCCAGGTTCGCCCTGTCGAGGTTCGCCCAGGTGAGGTTCACCTCAACGAGGTACGCCCCGGCCAGGCTTGCCGCGGTGAGGTTCGCCCCGGTCAGGTTCACCCTCCAGAGGATCGCCCCGTAGAGGTTCGCCCCGTCGAGGTTCGCCCCGGTCAGGTTCGCCCCGGTGAGGTTCGCCCTGTAGAGGTTTGCCGCGGTGAGGTTCGCCCCGTCGAGGTTCGCCCCGGCCAGGTTCGCCTCGACGAGGTTTGCCCCAAAGAGGTTCGGCGTGTTGAGGCTTGCTGCTGTTAGGTCCGCGAAGCCGAGGTTCACCCACCGGAGGTCCGCCCTGGAGAGGTCCGCCCTGGAGAGGTCCGCCAAGCCGAGGTTCGCCGCGGTGAGGTGCGCCCCGTAGAGGTTCGCCTCTGTGAGGTTCGCCCCGTAGAGGTTCGCCCCCCGGAGGTCCGCCCCTCTGAGGGTCGCCTCTGTGAGGTTCACCTCAGAGAGGTCCGCCTCAGAGAGGTCCGCTCCAGGTTCGATCTTGTAGCCCTTGACCCTCAAGCGAGGGACCTTACGGATCAACCTGCTGACGCAGGGGGATGGCTCTCGGCGGTCGATCGTCTACCGCCCGGCCGGCAGGACAGCCAGAAGGGCCTCCAGGCTGCTGTCAGGGCGTGTCACCCCCCTTCACTACCTTGACCGGCATGGATGACACAGAGTCCACAGATCCAGAGGACGGTGATACCGAGGCCTGGGAGATGACCTGGGGAACCGCCATCTCCATTCCAGTCGTCCTGTACCTCTGGTACCGCGTCGCCAACTGGCTCCTGAAGGCCCTGACCGGCCTCGAAATGGACCCGACCGACATGTTCTAGGGCAGCCTCCTGATCCAAGTTGTCGCCATCCTTATCGTTGCTGCCAAACGCCCTCAACACCTGCCACAACGGCTAGATCGCTGTTCAGGGAGCCGTCCCGACCAGCAGGACAGCCAGAAGAGCCCCCCGGCCCGCTCGACCACCTCTCAACGGACCACGACGACCCCACCGGTACCCTTCACCACTACGACGCCTCGCAAACCACGGTTTCGCGCCACGTAACGCACCGTCCCCGCCCTCGTAGCTCAGTCGGATAGAGCGACCGCCTCCTAAGCGGTAGGCCACAGGTTCGATTCCTGTCGAGGGCGCCATGCCAACGACATTCCACGACGCACCCGCCTGGTACCGGCGCGCCCTCGACGTGCCCTACGCCGACCGCACCGTCACCGTCGACGGAGCCGACATCCACTACCTCGCCTGGGGCGAAACCGGCCGGCCCGGGCTCGTGTTCGTCCACGGCGGCGCCGCCCACGCCCACTGGTGGACCCACGTGGCCGCCCAGTTCGCCAGCGTCTACCGGGTGGCGGCCATCGACCTCTCGGGCCACGGCGACAGCGACCGACGGGACGAGTACTCGCTGGCCCGCTGGTGCAGCGAGGTCATGACCGTGGCCGACGACGCCGACATGGCCGGACCCCCGATCGTGATCGGACACTCCATGGGCGGCTTCGTCACCCTGGCCACCGCCGCCGCCCACGGCGACCGGATCGCCGGGGCCATCATCATGGACTCGCCGGTCACCGCCCCCGACCCCGAGATGGAGACCGGCCGCCGCAGCCAGTTCCGAGACCCCAAGGTCTATCCCGACCCCGCCACGGCGATCGCCCGCTTCCGCACCGTCCCCGAGCAGGACCACTACGAGCCGTACGTGATGGCCCACGTGGCAGCAATGTCCCTACGCCCCGCCGAGGGCGGCGTCACCTGGAAGTTCGACCCGGCCATCTTCATGCCCCGCCGCTCCGCCGCCAACGAACTGCTGGCCACCGTCACCTGCCGGGTGGCGCTGTTCCGCGCCGAACACGGCCTCGTCACACCCGACATCGGCGCCTACATGTACGAGCAGTTGGGAAGGGTCGCCCCCGTCATCGAGATCCCGCTCGCCGGGCACCACCTCATGCTCGACCAGCCACTGCTCGTCGTCACCGCCCTGCGGACCCTGTTCGCCGACTGGGAGCACTCCGTACCCTTCGAACGGGGCTAGGCCCCAGCCGGGGTATACAGCCTCCCCGCCCCGCTACCGTTCAGTCCCATGCCCATGCGCCTCTACGACACGGTCCGCGACGAGGTCGTGCCGTTCGAACCCGGACCCGAGGTGTCCATCTACGTCTGCGGCATCACGCCGTACGACGCCACCCACCTCGGCCACGCCTTCACCTACCTCACGTTCGACCTGGTCATCCGGCGGCTCGAGGACCTCGGCCACTCGGTGCGCATGGTCCGCAACGTCACCGACGTCGACGACTCGATCCTGTCCAAGGCCCGGGAACTCAAGGTCGACTACCGGTCCCTCGCCACCGTCGAAATGGCGCACTTCGACGCCGACATGGAGGCGCTCAACATGCGCCCCGCCACGGTCGAACCATGGGCCACCCAGTCGATCGAGTCGATGCTCGACCTCATCCAACGCCTCTCCGACGCCGGCCACACCTACACGGTCGACGGCACCACCTTCTTCGACGTCTCCACCTCCCCCGGCTTCGGCTCCCTGTCCGGCTACGACGAGGCCACGATGGTGGAGCTGGCAGCCGAACGTGGCGGCCACCCCGACGACCCGAGGCAGCGCAACCCCCTCGACTTCGTCCTCTGGCAGCCCTCCGGCAACGACGAGCCGGCCTGGAACTCGCCCTTCGGGGCAGGCCGACCCGGCTGGCACATCGAATGCTCGGCGATGGCGATGGACAACCTCTCCGACACGATCGACCTCCACGGCGGCGGCGACGACCTCGTGTTCCCCCACCACGAATGCGAGGACGCCCAGACCCGTGGCGCCACCGGCGAACCGCTCGCCCGCCGCTGGATGCACGTCGGCATGGTCGCCTACGAGGGCACCAAGATGTCCAAGTCCCTCGGCAACCTCGTTTTCGTGCGCATGCTCCGCAACCTCCACGACCCGAGGGCGCTGCGCATCGCCATGCTGTCCCACCACTACCGCGCCGGCTTCGAGTGGTTTGACACCGACATCGAAGAGGGCGTCACCAGGCTCGACCGCCTGATCGAAGCAGCCCGGCGGCCCTGCGGTCCCGACCCTGCCCCCACGCTCACCGCCGTCCGGGCTGCCCTCGACGACGACCTCGACGCACCGACCGCCCTCGATGCCATCGACGTGCTTGCCGGGGCGATCATCGCCCACGCCGGCGACGACCCTTCGGCGCCGACCGGCCTCCGCGAGGCGGCCAGCCTGCTCGGCATCCACCTCGACAAGTCCCCGGCGGGCGACGCCCCCTCCGGCACCTGAACGGTCCGGCCGCGTCGACGCCTCCCGTATCCTGACCCGATGCTTCGTCTCACCGACAGCCTGACCGGTGACAAGGTCGAGTTCACCCCCCGCGATCCGGGGAAGGCCTCCGTCTACTGGTGCGGGCCCACCGTCTACGACGCCCCCCACCTCGGCCACGCCCGCAGCACGCTCGCCTTCGACATCCTCGTCCGCTACCTGCGCTGGACCGGACTCGACGTGACGGCGGTGTCCAACATCACCGACATCGACGACAAGATCATCGCCAGGGCAGCCGACGAGGGAACCACCGAACCCGAGTTGGCACGCCGCTTCGAAGACGTGTTCATCGCCGAGATGGACCGCCTCGGCATCGCCCACCCCGACCTCCGGCCCCGAGCCACCGAATACGTCGACCAGATGATCAGCATCATCAGCCAACTCGTCGACCGGAACATGGCCTACACAACCGACTCCGGCGTGTACTACGACGTCGACCGCCTCGACGGCTACGGCGCCCTCGCCGGCCAGTCGCCTGAACAACTGCGGGAAGGCGCCGGCGCCCGGGTAGAGGTCGACGACGACAAGGCCGACCCGCTCGACTTCGCCCTCTGGAAGGCCGCCAAGCCCGGCGAACCCGCCTGGAACTCCCCCTGGGGGCCCGGCCGACCCGGCTGGCACATCGAATGCGTCGCCATGTCACTCGACCTGCTCGGCGACGGCTTCGACATCCACGGCGGCGGCGACGATCTCGTGTTCCCGCACCACGAGAACGAACGGGCCGAATGCCTCGGCTGCGGCCGGCCCTTCGCCCGCCTCTGGGTACACAACGGCATGGTCCAGGTCGGCACCGAGAAGATGTCCAAGTCGCTCGGCAACTTCCGTACCCTCGCCGACCTCCTCGACAGTTGGGATCCGAGGGCACTACGCCTGCTGGTCCTGCAGACCCACTACCGCAAGACCATGGAGATCGGCGAGGCCACCCTCGCTACCGCTACCGCCGCTCTCGAGCGGCTCGACGGGTTCGCCCGCCGCATCGCCGGATCCGACCTCCCGGATTCAGCCGCCGACCCCGACGCGGTCGGACGGTTCCGCACCGCCATGGACGACGACCTCGGCACCGCCGCCGCCATGGCGGTCGTCTTCGATGCCGTGCGCGACGCCAACCGGGCGCTCGACGCCGAGGACGAGACATCTGCCGCCGCACTGGCCGCAGCGGTGTTCGAGTTGACCGGCGTGCTCGGACTGCGCCTGGGTGGGGCTACAAGCAGGAGAGGCGACGATGGCACGATCGACGAACTGGTCGCCGCACGCAGCACCGCCAAGGCGGCGAAGGACTACGCCGAGGCCGACCGCATCCGCGACGACCTCACTGCGCGCGGCATCGTGATCGAGGACTCGGCCACCGGCACCACCTGGCGGCGCAACTAGTTCCTGGGAACCTCGCTCCAAGCCACGCCCTTGTCGACGCGGACATCGCCGGGGAGGCCTAGGACCCGCTCACCCAGGATGTTGCGCATCACCTCGGACGTGCCACCCTCGATGGTGTTGGCCCGTGCCCGGAGAAACGCGTACTTCGTGCTCTCGCCGCCGGTGAGCCGCAGCCCGTCGGGCCGCTTGCGCTCGTAGCCCGCCTCGTGGACCAGGCCCTCGGCGCCCAGCAGGTCGAGGCACGCTTCGTAGATGTGCTGGTTCATCTCAGCCGACATCAACTTGCCGACCGAGCCCTCCGGACCCGGGTTGCCGGACTTCGAAGCGTCGCGTGCCCGCCAGTTGGTGAGGCGCAGGGCCTCGGCCCGGCACCACAACTCGACGACACGATCGCGGGCCACCGGCAGCGTCGTCGCACCAAGCGACCCCTTGCGCTCGCCCCAGACACGCAGCAGGTCGCCGATCGGGCCCGTGCCCTTCCGGGACACGCCACCACCGAGGGCCACCCGCTCGTTCATGAGCGTCGTGACCGCAGCACCCCAACCACCGCCGACCTCGCCCAGGACGTGGTCGTGCGGGATGCGGACATCGTCGAAGAAGACCTCGTTGAACTCGGCCTCACCGGTGATCTGGTGCAGCGGACGCACCTCGACGCCCGGTGACTGCATGTCGAGCAGGAAATAGGTCATGCCCTTGTGCTTGGGCTGGTCGGGGTCGGTCCGAGCGACCAGCATCCCCCAGCGCGACACGTGGGCGAGCGTGGTCCAGACCTTCTGACCGTTGACGATCCACTCGTCGCCATCCCGCATGGCCCGTGTCGACAGGCCGGCCACGTCGGAACCGGCACCGGGCTCGCTGAACAACTGGCACCAGATCTCCTCGCCCGTGTACATCGGGCGCAGGAGGCGCTTCTTCTGCTCGTCGCTGGCGTAGGTGAGCACGACGGGGGCGCCCATGCCGATGCCGATCGGGTTGATGATGAGGTCGTGGTAGGGCACGCCGGCAGTCCGGAGTTCATCGTCTACGACCGTCTGGAGTCGCCGGCTATCGAGGCCCAGGCCACCCAGCCCCACAGGGAACTGGACCAGCGCCAGACCCCGGTCGAACTGCTCACCCCGGAACGTGAACTGGTCTACCTCACCGGGGGGCAGATCCGCCACGAGTCGGCGGGTGAGATCCCGGATGTCGGTTTCGGATACTTCGGCCATGGATCTGGTTCCCGTGCTGGTCGGTGCTGCGTCGAACCTACCCTCGGGCAACCCGACGGACCCGATCGGGCCCGGGCCCCGGGTCAGTCGGGGTCCCGCAAGGCGTACAGGTAACCGTCCCGGGAACCCATGTAGACGGTCCCCCGCCAGATGGCGGCCGACGACTCGACGCACGCACCGGTGGTGACCTCCCACACCTTGACCGGCTCGACGGTCGGGTCGGCCAGGTCCAGCCCGAGCACCCGGCCGCTGCAGTCGCCCATGACGAGAATGTCGTCGACGATCGTCGGCGACGACCAGGTGGGGCCCGGCAACTTCATGGTCCAGGCGACCTCGCCGCTGGCCCGGTCGATGGCATGGACCTTTCCCTCGTCGGTCGGCACGATGAGCAGGTCGCCGTAAACGGCGGGCGTCGCCCACACCCCGCTGTCGAGGTGCGGGCGGTCCTCCACCGCCCAGACCAGCGGATCCTCCGGCCTCGACGGGTCCAACTTCAGGATCTGGCCGAGTTCGTGCGAGCGGTCAGTGCCCCGCTCGTACTCGACGCCGACGTAGAGCATCCCCTCGTCGTCGACGGCGAGCGTGGCATCGACGTCGTCGCCTGCCCAGAAGCGGAACACCCGGGTGGGCTCGACGCCCTCCCTGAGGCCCCCTACGTCCCACCCCTGGACGAGCCCGCCCGAGTTGGCGAAGTAGAGGGTGTCGCCGATGACCAGCGGCGAGGTCTCGATGGACACGTTGCCGCCGACCGCCTCGAGCAGTTCGTCGTCCCAACCGGCGACGTCCCAGACCAGCACCGGATCGACCGTGACCAGGCCGTCGGTGGCATAGCCCCGGTTCAGGCGCACCACGTGGAAGCGACTGTTCTCCCCACCGGCGAAGAGGTGGCCGTCGAGTACCAGCGGCGAACTGTCCCAGTCGTTGTTCCACCTGGTGGGCTCCACGTCGTAGGCGTGGAGGCTCCACAACTCGACCGGTTCGTCCCGGTCGATGGCGACCACCCGCAGTTCGTCGTCGCGCGAGCCGACGTAGACGAGTGGGTATCCGTCCGGGTCGACCGTCAACGAGCCCTTGATGATGTCGCCGGTCGGGAAGTCGGGCAGGAGGCGCTCACCGGTCTCCCCGTCGACGAAGTGGACGGCTGAGTCGTAGGCGCCGAACACCACCCAGGTCCGGCCCCCGCGCTCGAACACGGCCGGCTGGCCGGTCCACCCCATCCCGCACCACTCCTGCTGCTCTCCGGAGATGGACGTCATGGAGCACATGCGGTCGTCGGGGAAGCGCCAGGCCACGACCGGGGCGTCCGGTACGGGTCCCTCGCCGTGCCAACTGCGCGTGGGCGACCCCCGGAAGGTCAGCACGCCCTCGACTGTGTCCCCCCAGGGCTCGCCGACGGTGGCCGGATCCACCCAACCCTCGTAGGGAGGCTCGGTCGTGGTAGTGGTCGTCGTGGTCGTCGTGGTCGTCGTGGTCGTGGTGGTCGTGGTGGTCGTGGTCGTCGTGGCCGAGGCGAGGAGTTCGCGGTCTGTGTCGTCAAGCACCTGATGAGAGGTCTGGTCGGCACGGGCGAGCAGCGCCAGGAGCGCCACCCCGAATACGGCGAGCCCGATGAGCGGCCTGATCCAGCGGGTCATGCGGCCTCCGTGGTCTGACCCTCAGGCTGACGGCGACCGGAGAGTCCCCGGCGGCGGTCCCTCAGGCCGGGGGATCCGCGTCGAAGGGCTCGAGCGGCAGTTGCTCGTCGACGAATCCCCCACAGTCGTCGGGGTCTTCGACCGGCCCGACCGAGCCCGACGCCGTCCCCCCGAAGATCGCAGCCGGATGGCGGTCGACCCCGAGGGCCGAGCGGGCGAGTTCCGGGGCAGGCTCCGGCTCGGAGTCCTGCCTTGCCGCACGTTCCAGCCGAGCCGCCGCAAGGGGGTGGGTGGCGGCCACGACCGGGCGTGGGGTCGGTGCCTCGATCAGGTCGGCCACCGTCGACCGGGACGCCTGTGTACCCGGCCCGGGAAAAGCGATCAGATCACCGCCCGTTCGTTCGTCGCACAACGACCAACCCATCGGGGCGCTCAGGCGGTCGAGGTGCTTCTCGCAGAGCACCACCCGTCCCGGTCCGTCGACCTCGGCAAGGTTGCGTACGGTGAACGCGCTGTCGGTCACGTTGATCACCACAAGTGCCACGGCGTGGCCGCGACAGGCCGATCGCATGCAGTAGGTGCGCATGGGTGGAAAAGGTAGTTCGGCAGTATGGGCACATCGGGGACACCCCCGGGGCGGCTGCCACACCCCCGGTGAAGAATGTGGGCATGGAACAGGCACGTGTGGTTGTTGATCGGTTCGGGCTGGCGGGTGTCCATGCCCACCCACCAGACGACACCACGGCCACCTTCTAGGCTCGCCCGGATGGACGACCTTCCCGTACTGGGGCTCGACGCCGACGACACCCTCTGGGAGAACGAGGTCCACTTCCGGGAGACCGAACGGCGATTCGTCGAACTCATGGCACCCTGGGCCGACGGCCCCACCACCGAGGCGGCCCTGCTCGACACCGAACGGGCAAACGTACCGGTCACCGGCTACGGCGTGAAGGGCTTCGTGCTGTCGATGGTCGAAACCGCCATCGCAGTCTCCGACGGATCGGTCGAGCCCGCAGACATCTCCCAGATGCTCGAGTGGGGCCGACAGATGCTCGACGCCCCGGTCACGCTGCTTCCGGACGTCGCCGCGACAATCAGAACCCTGGCCGACGACCATCGACTGCTGCTCATAACCAAGGGCGACCTCACCGACCAGCGCCGCAAGGTGGACAGCAGCGGACTGGCCGACCACTTCTGGCGCATCGAGGTCGTGGCCGAAAAGAGCACGCATGCATACCGGGAGGTACTGGGTCGACACGGCATCGACCCGACCGAGTTCGTGATGGTCGGCAACTCGGTCCCGTCGGACGTCATACCGGTCCTCGAAGTCGGAGGCCGAGCCGTCCACATCCCCCATCACCTCACCTGGGCACTCGAAACCGCAACCGTCTCCGACATCGACGGACACGAGTTTCCCATCCTGGACTCGTTCACCGAACTGCCGGCCTTCCTCGCTGACTGGCGACACCGGGACTAGGGGTTCGCTCCCGCCCCGACGACCCTGTGCATCACCGCCCGGACGTCGACCACCCTCGGGCCGTCCCGACGCACCGTGGCGATCGCACTTTCGCCGACATGCAGGCGCCGCTTGCGTTCGCCGTCGAAGGCAAGAAGAACCGGGCCCTCGATCACCACCTCCTCGTCGAACGCCAGGCGTCTGACCTCGACGATGCCGAGGTCGTCGTAGTGGCCCGGAGCGGTCGGTCCGCGCACCACCCGATCACAGGATTCAGCCCGACCGAAGCGGATGAGGAGGCCCTCGTCCTGCTCCGGCGGCACCGCTTCGAGAAGGCCACCGACCCCGACGAACCCGACGACGGCCGGGTCCGCACGACTCAACACCGCTGTTCGCAGTGTTGTGGGGTCGAACAGTTCGTACGACCCCACGAACGGGTCGTCGACAGCCAGCACATCCACGAGCGCAAGGTCACCGGGAGGGGACTCGCCCCCCTGGCCCCCCGTGAAGTCCATCCGCACGACCTTGGCACGTGGCGCCACGTCGGCGACCGGTACCCGTCCCCTGGCCACGTGCCCGGCAGCCGCCCCGGCGACGGTCGCCTCGACGAACACCGGGAAGGCATTGTTGGTGCCCGTAGACAACGGAATGACGACAAGATCCGGCCAGGCCAGCGCCGCTGCCCGGTTCGTCCCGTCGCCGCCCAGCACGACCACGACCGCACAACCTGCCGACCTCATGGCGGTGACCGCATCGATCGCATCCTGCTCCGAGCCGGTCAACGGACCTCCCACCCAATCCAGGTCGATGCCCCTGATCGTCTCAGTCGCACGTCGCACGATCCGGTGTGGGTCATGGTGCACGACGAAGCTCGTCGCACCGGACTCCCGAGCGCCAAGGACCACCCGTCGGACGACGTTGATCTTGTCCTCGAGCGTCACCTTCCCGGCTGCCGCCACCGCACGTCGCACATCGGTCCCGGCACGCGGATTGACCACGAGACCTATCGGCACGCCCCCACCCACCGCCATCAGGTCGCCGTTGACGTCGTTCCCGCTTACTTCGTGCACGGCGCAGGACAGTACCGCGCCGGCCGGGAGCACAGCTCAACCGCCTCCACCAGAGCGGAACGATGTTCCGACGGGTAGGACATGGGGCCACTCCCGATGCAGGAAGCGGCACCACGGCCAACACCGGAAACATGACGCGCCCCGTCCTCCGGGACCGGATCGCCGGCAGACCCGACTACCGACGACCCGTACTCCTCGTGGTGCTCTTCGGTGCCGACGACACGGACGCCCGGGTGATCGCGGCCCCGTTGTCGACGTTCGCCGTAGCCACCCCCATCGCCGGGAAGATCGGTGACCTCTAAGGCCACCGGCGGACCTACCTCACCGGCTTCGCCCTGGCCGTACGACCGGGCTCTTTCCACGATCCTCAGCACGGAGCTCGCCGCGTTGTGGTGAGCGGCGTCCTCGTGTTCGCCGTGGCGATGGTCGTCGCAGGTGCCGGGAGCGGCTACATACGCGCCACGGTCGCCAACGCCGCGACCCGGGCAGCCGGCGACGAGAACCACCGCTCTCATCGCCACAGCGTCAGCGGCGACCGGTTCCTGGCCCTCCACCTGCCGGCCGCCGGGCTGGCACTCGTTGCCGCCGGCCTCGCGAGCCAGATCGGGCGCGAGGGTACGGCACCCGGATCTCGCTCCCCTCAGGAATGCTCGTAGAAGCCCTTGCCGGTCTTGCGGCCCAACTGGCCGGCTGCGACCATTCGCTTGAGCAGCGGTGGCGGGGCGTACGACGGCTCCCCGTACTCCGCATACAGCGTCTCTCCCACCAGCAGCATGGTGTCGAGGCCGATGAGGTCGCTCAACTCGAGTGGGCCCATCGGGTGGGCAGCACCCAGCTTCATGCCGGTGTCGATGTCTTCGGCGGTGGCGTGGCCACCCTCGAGCATCCGCATGGCGCCCAACAGGTAGGGCACGAGCAGCATGTTGACGACGAAACCAGCCCGGTCCTTCGCCGCGACGACCGTCTTGCCGATGACATCGGTGGCGAAGCCGGTGACCCGGTCGACAACTGTCGGCAGGGTGCGTACCGAGGGGATGACCTCGACCAACTTCATGACCGGAGCCGGATTGAAGAAATGGAGGCCGACAACCTGCTCGGGTCGACCCGTACGCATCGCTATGTCGATGATGGGAATCGAAGACGTGTTGGTGGCCAGGATGGCCTCGGGGGACGTGACCACCCGGTCCAACTCGGCGAACACCTCGGCCTTGAGTCCAAAGTCCTCGACGATGGCCTCGACGACCAGGTCACAGTCGGCGAGATCGGCGAGATCGGTGGTGAACGACAGGTTGCCGAGTGCGGCCGAATGCCCATCCTCGTCGAGCTTGCCCCGCTCGAGCGCCCGACCCAACGAGCGCTCGATCCCCGACCGGCTGCGCTCAGCGGCGGCAGCGTCGATTTCGCGCACGACCGTCGCCAACCCGGCCTTGGCCATGACCTCGGCCACGCCGCCGCCCATCTGTCCTCCGCCCACGATGCCTACCTGTTGAATGCCCACTTGCCCACTCCTCGAGTTGTCTGTCTGGCACCAGGAAACGATTCAGTCGCCTTCGGTGATGACCACGCTCTCGATCACCACATCGTCGATGGGCCGGTCGCCGGATCCGGTGGGGACCTGCTGCATGGCCTCGGCTACCTCGAAGCCGTTCACGACCTTTCCGAACAGTGAGTACTGCGGGGGCAGTCCCACACCGTTGGGCCCGGTGATGATGAAGAACTGGCTTCCGTTGGTGTCCGGCCCGGCGTTCGCCATCACCAGGGAGCCCAACTCGTAGCGACCCGGCTGTGGGAGTTCGTCATCGAAGCGGTATCCGGGACCGCCGCGGCCGGTGCCCGTCGGATCGCCGCCCTGGACGACGAAGCCGTTGATGACCCGATGGAAGATGACGCCGTCGAAAAAGCCCTGCCGGGCGAGGAAGACGAAGCTGTTCACCGTCCTGGGGGCGCGTACCGGGTCGAGGTGGATGGTCATCGACCCGAGGCTGGTCTCCATTTCCGCCGAATAGGACCTGTCCGTGTCGATTTCCATTTCGGGCGGGCTGTCGAACTGCATGAACGGGATCCTCGTTGCCTCATCGGTGGCCCGCCGACGTGACGGGATCGGAGACACAGGCTACGGGCACACGGACCACCTGCTACCGGTCGCCCAACCACCTGCTCCCCGGCCAGAGGGTCCACCGGGCCGTCCATGCCGTGTGGTTAGGGTGCCGCGCATGGCCCCAGTGCCGGTACCAGCGCCAGTTGAGACGATGCGATTCCTCCTCACCGACGAAGCGCCGACACTTCGTACAGCCGTCCTCGAGCCACCCGACACCATGACGCTCTCATGCGGGCGCTGCGAGGTCACATGGCGGGGCCGACCGGCCGCACCCTGCTGGTCGTGCGGCGCAGAAGGGCGCCGGCCCACCGGCACGGTCCTGGTCGCCGAGTAGGCGCACCCCACCGACCGGCCTCCCGGAACTCAGAGTTCCTTCGCGAACATCCGCACCCTCTTGACGCCGGCCTCGGTGTCCTGCTCGCCGACCGCAGCGAACCCGAAGGCATCGTGGAAGGCCAGCGAGCCCTCGTTGCGGGGACGGACATTGACCTCGGCACAGAGGAACGTGTGCCCATCGGCCCGTTCGACGAACGCCTCGTAGAGGGACCGGCCGATGCCACGACCCTGGTCGGACGGGTCGACCACCACCCGGTCCACGTATAGGAAGTGCTCGTACCGTTCACTGAACCACCGGTAGTTGAGGCTGTCGTAGTCGAGGCCCGGGCCCTCCAACCCGATCAGGAAGCCGACCGGGGTGCCGTCCGGGCGATCCGAGGGAACCGCCACCAGAAACGTGTGGGCAGCCTCGGCGAACCAGGCCACCTCCTCGACCAGAAGGCCGTTGACCGCTGGTACAGCCGCCGTGTTGAGATGCCGGACCGCCGACAGGTCGGCCGCCCCGACCCGCCGCAGGAGCACCCTCGGGTCTTTGGTCACTTTCGCCCCCTTCAGGCCTGATTCGATGGGTACCTACGGAAACCCGCGTCTAGCCTGCCAGCCATGAGCGTCGACTCACCCACACACCAGATCGAGAACGAGGTCACGGCGGCAGCACGGGTAGCCGACGGCCACAAGCACTACGGCAGTGGCGACACAGAAGTCCGGGCCCTCGACGGCGTCACCGTCGACTTCGGCGCGGGACGCTTCACGGCCATCATGGGCCCTTCCGGATCCGGCAAGTCGACCCTGATGCACTGCGCCGCCGGTCTCGACGACCTGACCTCCGGATCGGCCTTCATCGGCGACACGGAACTCGGCAGCCTCTCCGAACGGGACCTCACCATGCTACGCCGCGACCGGGTCGGCTTCGTGTTCCAGGCGTTCAACCTGCTCCCCACGCTGACGGCGATCGAGAACCTGAACCTGCCCCTGACCCTCGCCGGCCGCTCCGCCGACCCCGAGTGGCTGGACCAGGTCGTCACCTCCATCGGCATCGGCGACCGCCTCGGCCACCGACCCAACGAGCTCTCGGGCGGCCAACAGCAGCGCGTCGCCATCGCCCGTGCCCTGGCGTCAAAGCCCTCGATCGTGTTTGCCGACGAACCGACCGGCAACCTCGACTCGGTGACCGGCTCCGAGGTGCTCGACTTCCTACGGGACGCAGTCAACGACCTGGGCCAGACACTCGTGCTCGTCACACACGACGCTGCTGCAGCGGCAAGGGCCGACAGGGTCCTGTTCCTGGGCGATGGCCGAATCGTGGACGAGATCTACCAGCCGACCGCCGACGCCGTCTTCGACCGCATCAAGGAACTCGGCGGCTGAGACCGGGATACCGATGCACCACCCGAACACCGAGCACGCAGGTAGCTCCCCATGCTCCGCCTGACGCTCCGCAACATCGCCAGGCGCAAGCTGCGCTATGCCCTGACCACGCTGGCCGTGGTCCTCGGCGTCGCCTTCCTGTCCACGTCGTTCTTCCTGACCGACAAGATCCGCGACACCTTCGACGAGCTCGCCACCGACATCACCGGGAACCTCGACCTCGTGGTCCGCACATCGATCGGCGAGGGCGAACGCCTGAACAGGCTCCCCATTCCCGAAGAGCTCGAGGCGATCGTGGCCAAGGTCCCGGGCGTGGCCGAGGTCGCCCCCCGGATCAATATGTGGAACGTCGTCCCCATCATCCCCGCCGACGGCGACGAGAAGGCCCGTGCAGTCCCCTCGAGGGCCGCTCCACAGTTTGGCCTGCTCTATTCCCCCGAGGTATCGGGACTCCAGAACCTGTTCGTGATCGAGGGCCGGGCACCCGAAAGGGTCGGATCGCTCCACGACGATCCCGACCTCGTAGCCGAGTTCATCATGGATGCCCAAACCGCCGCCGACCACGGGTTCGCCATCGGCGAGACCTACCGGGTCAGCGGTCCCACCGGGCTGCGGGACTTCCTCCTGGTCGGCATCTTCAACTTCGGCGACCCCGACGAGAACAAGACCGTCGCCGCGAACATGTCGGCCTTCGACCACCGCACCGCTCAGGAGTTCCTCGACATGGAGGGACTGTTCGACCAGATCGACGTGGCGATCCAACCGGATGCCGACCGGGACACCGTCCAGGCGGCCATCCAGGTTGAACTCGATGCAGCAAAGGACGCATTCCTGGCCGAGTTGCCTGAGATGCCCGAGGAACTCCAGGCCATCCAGGCCCTGCTGGCCGGCCTTCTGGAGCCGGAGCTCGAGGTCATCACCAGCGAACAACAGATAGAGGAGTCGACCACCGACTTCGACCTGTTCATCACCGTGATCTCATCGGTCCTGCTGGCCTTCGCAATCATCGCCGTGGTGGTGAGCACGTTCATCATCAACAACACGTTCTCGATCGTGCTGGGTCAACGGGTGCGCGAGTTGGCGCTGCTCCGGGCACTCGGGGCCACCGGTCGCCAGGTCAGCCGTTCGATCCGGTTCGAGGCGTTGGTGATCGGCACGGTTGCCACCGCCATCGGCCTCGTAGGCGGCTACCTGCTGGCCCTGCTCCTACGCCTGCTCCTCGTCTCGACGGGCTTCGGAGAACTGCCCGGCAGCATTCCGATCCGACCCCGCACGCTGCTGATCGCCGCTCTGGTCGGTATCGGCACGACGGTGGCGTCCTCGATCGGACCGTCAAGACGGGTGCGGTCCATTTCTCCGGTCGCCTCCCTGCGCGACGACGTGCGCCTCACCCCCACCGGGCTGAAGCGGAGGCTTCAGACCGGCGGCGTGGTCGCCCTGATCGGCCTGGCCCTCCTCACCGTCGGTATGACCGTCGAACTCGAAACCCGGCCGCTGCTGTTCAGCCTCAGCCTCGGCGCCCTCGGAACCTTCCTGGGCGTGTACCTGCTCAGCCCGGTGGTGGCCCGACCCGCGGCCGCCATGTTGGGTCGCCCGATCGGACTCCTCTTCGGAACACCGGGGCACCTGGCCGGCGAAAACGCCCGCCGGTCACCGCGACGCACGGCGGCTACCGCCGCCGCCCTCACGGTGGGGCTCGCCCTCGTGTCAATGGCCGCCGTCGTCAGTGACTCGATGAAGACCACCATCGTGCACGCCCTCGAGGACGGCGTACAAGCAGACCTCTTCGTCTTCACGGGCTCGTTCAGCCCGACCGGTGGACTGCCGGATGAACTGTCCGAGCGGCTGGTCGAGGTCGGGGTCGGGCACCCGGACCTGGTGGCGTCCACCGCCCTCTACCGGTTCGCCCTCGGGGGGATGACCATCGACGGCGACGCCAAGGACGTGGGCGGTGTCGACCTCGCTCTCGTCGACTCCCACATGAAGCTCGGGATCGTCGAAGGCGACCCGGCGAACCCGCCGACCGGCGGCGCCGGGTACTCACTGCTGCTGCACGTCGATCCCGCTGCGGACCTCGGTATCGGCGTCGGCTCGCTGGTCGACGTCGGCTTCCCCGGCGGCCGCCAGGAGGCGTTCAGCGTGGGTGCCGTGTTCGACGACTCGACCATGATGGGCAACTGGGTGATCGACAACGGCGCCTTCGACCGCTTCCTGCCACGGACACCCGACAACTCGATATCGGTTGCCTACACGGAGGGCGCCGACCCGGTCGCAGCCCGTGGCCTAGTCGAAACGATCACCGACGACTACCCGCAGGCCAGCGTCAACAACGCCCACGAACTCCGTGAGCAGATGGAGGGCCGTCTCGACCAGTTGCTCTCGATCATCACCGTGTTCCTCGGGCTGTCGCTCTTCATCGCCGTGCTGGGCATCACCAACACGCTGGCACTGTCCGTCTACGAACGGACCCGCGAACTCGGCCTGCTTCGGGCGGTCGGCATGACCCGCCGGCAGATGCGCCGGATGGTGCGCTGGGAGGCCGTGATCATCGCCCTGTTCGGCGGCATCCTGGGGGTGGCCATGGGCGTGCTGTTCGGACTGGCGGCGACCGCCGCCCTGCCCGAGACGTTCATCGACGTGACCTCGGTGCCGGTGATGAAGCTGTCGCTCTACCTGCTGGTGGCCGGGCTGTTCGGAGTGGTCGCCGCCATCTTCCCGGCACGACGCGCCGCACGCCTCGACATCCTCGAGGCGATCTCGTACGAGTAGCGCTCAGGTCGGCCTCCGGGGGAAGCCGCATCCCGCCGATCAGCCCCGATTCGTTGGACCCGCTATCGGGAATCGGAGATCAGCGGTCAGGCAGGCGCCATGGCACCGAAGAGCAACCCCCAGCTGCTCATGGCGGTGGCGATCCTGTTCATCCACCTGCGTCCCTGCACCTTCCTTGATCCAACACGGAATTCACCCGGCAGGGGCGCCGGGTCGGGTCAGGGGAGGTGCTCATGATGAAGGTACGGCGTGGACGTGACGGTTGGGACGCAGCCCCGGGGGTGCAGGCGACCAGGTAACCCCTGATCAGGAAACGAGCATTTCCGGCAACGGCTCCGCGTGGACGATCGAGACGCGCTGCGTGGCACGGGTGAGCGCCACATAGAGGGCCCGCAGGCCCTGCGCCTGCTCAGCCACGATCCGGGAGGGCTCCACGACGACGGCTGCATCCACCTCGAGGCCCTTGACAAGCGTCACCGGCACCACGGCCACCGACGCGTCCAGCCCGTGCCGGTTAGGCCGCCCGAACTCGATGCCGGCCGACTCGAGAGCGGCCTCGACCTCCTCGACCTGCGATGCGGCGACGATGACGGCCACGTTGCCGGGCTCGACCGCAGTCGACTCCTCGGCCACCACCGCCACCACCGATGCCGCGACACTGTCCGTGGCAACGAAACGCGGTTCACCACCGTCTCCCCGCACGGCGACCGGGGGCTTGAGGCCCGGGACGGCCACGGCCAGCACACGGGAGGCCAGGTCCATGAGCGGTCCAGGAATCCGGTAGCCGACCGTCAATTCATGGTGCTGTGGCGGACGCTTGTCCGGCAGGTGGTCGAGAATGCTCCCCCAACCGTCGTGAACCCAGGCTCCGGTGGCCTGGGCGATGTCGCCGACCACGGTCATCGATCCGTTCAGGGAACGGCGCTCGAGCATCCGCAACTGCATCGGTGAGAGGTCCTGGACCTCGTCCACGACGATGTGGCCATAGGTCCTGACGGCGTCGAGCCCACCGCTTCCCGGTCGGGCCCCGAGCACAGCGCGGACCTCGTCGAGCAGTGGGGCGTCGGAAGCGGACCAGCGGATGCCCTCCGGTTCCGTCGAGCGTGGTCGGTGGAGGGCATCGACCTCGTCGTCGGCGAGCGAAGGATCAGCAGCCCGAATCAGGGCCCGTGACCCGAACAGGTCGTTGAGCATCTCCGAAGGGCTCAGGACCGGCCACATCCAGTCCAAGGCCTGACGCACGGGCAACTCTCCCTTCAGGCCCTCGCGGACATCCTCGGCATCGAGATCGGATCCTGCGCTCTCGGCCAGAACGCCGAAGAACTCCTCCTCGACGAAGCGCCGGGCGGCATTGTGGGTCCGGAACCGGCGGCGGGCCTCTGCGACGATCCGCTGCGTCTGCTCGACGGTGATGCGTAGCCACCGCGCTCCATAGCCGACCCGGAGGTCGTCACGCAGGGGCCGCTGCCGGGTGCGTACCCCACGAGCCAGGAACCGGACCATGCACAGGTCGCCCTTGATCCTCGAGACCTCTTCCGGATCGTGACGGTCGCTGATGCTGGCCCCTGCCACGACGTCGGACAGGGTCGCCAACTCGACACCCGCCTCGCCGAGCGACGGAAGGACCTGTTCGATGTAGGCGAGGAACAGTCGGTTCGGGCCCACCACGAGCACACCCTGGCCCTCGAGCGGGAACCGGTTCGTGTAGAGAAGGTAGGCCGCCCGGTGGAGCGCCACGACGGTCTTGCCGGTGCCCGGTCCGCCCTGCACGGCCAGCACGCCAGGGAGTGGTGCCCGGATGACCAGGTCCTGCTCGGTCTGGATGGTGCCGACGATGTCGCCGAGGCGACCGGTGCGGGCCGTCTCGAGGGCGGCGATGAGGGCGCCCTCTCCACGTAGGCCCCCATTTTCGCGGAACCGTTCGACGTCGCCGAACAACTCGTCCTCGATGGCCAGCAGTTCGCGGCCCCGGCTCACGAAGTGGCGACGACGCTCGAGCCCCATCGGCATCCGGCCCGTCGCACGGTAGAAGGCCTCGGCGATCGGAGCGCGCCAGTCGACTACCACAGGCTCCTGATCGTCGTCCCATACTCCGACCCGGCCGATGTAGTAGCGGCCATGGGGTTCTTCGACCCCGTCGCCGCCACCATCCTCCTGGTCGATCCGCCCGAAGACCAGCGCCGCATCGCCCATCTCGAGTTGGGCCAGCCGCGTGGCCACGGCATCCCAGATGGCCTCCCGCTCGAACCGGGCCTGGTTGGTACCACCTCGACCCACCTGGACCATGTCCGTGAGCTGGAGCGCCCGCTCCCTTGCGTCCTCCAGGCAGGAGAATGCGTGGTCCAGGTACTCCTGTTCCGAAACGAGTTCGGGATGCATCTCGACCGGTTCTCCTGGGTGCTCGAGGATGGTTCCGAGGGCCAACCACGCGTTTTGGCCGGAAAATGATTCTACCGGACAGCACGTTTCGGCCAACTGAACCTCAGGGCGTCCCCTCTTTCGGGCACACACCCCGGGCCCACATCGCGGGCCCACACCCCGGGCACCCATTGCATGCCGCAGCGTGCGACGATGGCGCCATGATCACCGTGGGACTCGTGCTCAGCGCCGGCGGCATGCACGCAGCCGCCCACCACGCCGGCGTGCTCTCGGCCCTCACGGAGGCCACCGGTTGGGATCCCCGCACGGCCGACGTGATCATCGGCACCAGCGCCGGGGCGACCTCGGCCATCACCCTGCGCGCCGGCCTCGGCGCCGCCGACCAGGCCAACTACTACATCGGCCGCCCACTCTCCCCCGACGGTCAGGCCCTCGTCGACCGGGTGACCACCCCGTACGACCTGCCGGCGACACCGCCCCGGCCGGAGTCCCTTCGACCGGCCAACCCGCTGCTGGTCGCCCGTGGGATGTTCGGCCGGGGACGCCCCCGCCCGGTCGTCGCCCTCGCCGGCCTACTTCCAGAAGGAACGCTCGACGGGACCCTGTTCCGGGAACGGGCAGAACAATTCCATCCCGCACGCTGGCCCGACCGGCCGACCTGGATCTGCGCCGTCGACCTCGACTCCGGAAGACGGGTCGTCTTTGGTCGCGACGACGTCGACGCCGACATCGGTACGGCCGTTCAGGCCTCCTGTGCTGTGCCGGGTTTCCTCCGACCGGTCGAATCGGTCGGCCATCGGTACGTGGACGGGGGAATCCACTCGACGACCAACGCCGACCTGCTCACCACGCTCGGCCTCGACCTGGTAGTCGTCTCGTCCTCGATGACGGCCGTGCGCGGCCTCGACACCTGGCCCGGCGGCCCGCTCGGCCGGGCATGGCACAGCCGCACCCTGGTACGCGAGGTCGAGGCGATACGCCGCCGTGGAACAGCGATCCTGGTCCTCGAACCAACCGCCGCCGACCTCGCCCTGCGGGGCACCGACAATCTGGACCCGTCATCCAACGGCGAGGTCTGCGAAACGGCACGGATATCGACCCTGGCGAGGCTGGCCCACCCCGCATCGGTGCGTGCACGGGGACTGCTCGCCACGGCTGCCGCCCAGGATCGGGACCTCGTGCCCTGACGGCTTCCGGGTACCCGTTCGCTAGCGTCGCACCGTGATGCAGTCGGAGGCCCCAGTAGATCCGTTCCTGGCCGCCTGCCAGGGGCTGCCCCACGAACGTACGCCGGTGTGGTTCATGCGCCAGGCGGGACGCTCGCTGCCGGAATACCGGTCCATCCGGGGCACCGGAAGCATCCTCGACGCCATCGCCGACCCCGGTTTGGCCACCGAGATCACGCTGCAACCCGTCCGCCGCTACGACACGGATGCTGCGATCCTGTTCTCGGACATCGTCGTCCCCGTACATGCCATCGGCTTCGGAGTCGACGTGGAGCCGGGTGTCGGACCGGTGATCGAACGGCCCTTCGAGCGGGCCGCCGACCTCGACCGGCTCCGGCCCCTCGATCCCGAGGCGGACACCCCATACGTGCTCGAGACGGTCAGGACCCTGGCCACCGAGTTGACAGTCCCGCTGATCGGCTTCGCCGGTGCGCCCTTCACCGTCGCGTCCTACCTGATCGAGGGCGGTCCGTCCCGCACATATGCCCGCACCAAGGCGCTGATGTTCGGTGACCCCGACCTCTGGTTCGCCCTGCTCGACCGCCTGGTCGACCTCGCCGTCGCCTCGTTGCGCTCACAGGTCGACGCCGGAGCCAAGGCACTTCAACTGTTCGACAGTTGGGCCGGTGCGCTGGCACCCCCCGTCTACGAGAAGTACGTGCTTCCCGCCAGCCGAACGGTCTTCGACCGGGTCGCCGACCTGGGCGTTCCCGGAATTCACTTCGGAGTAGGCACCGGCGAGATACTCCACCTGATGGCTGCCGCCGGCTCCGACGTGCTCGGTGTCGACTGGCGGGTCCCCCTGGACGAAGCCCGTCGACGGACAGGCCCGGACACGGTTCTCCAGGGCAACCTCGACCCCGCCGTCTGCCTCGCCCCGATCGAGGCCGTCGACGCAGCGGTTGCCGATGTGCTGCGACGCAACGGCGACCACCCCGGGCACGTCTTCAACCTCGGCCACGGGGTACTCCCCGAGACGGACCCTGCGGTGCTCGAACACGTTGTCGACCTCGTCCACGCCCACCGGCCCGGGGGCTGAGCGTGGCTGATCGCCGCATCATCGTCGTAGGTGCCGGGATCACCGGGCTGGCGGCCGCCCATCGTCTCCTGACCGACAATCCTGATACCGACATTCTCGTCCTCGAGGCATGTGCCTCCCCGGGAGGCCTGATCCGTACCAGCCCCTTCGCCGGGCTTCCCGTCGACGAGGCGGCCGACTCGTTCCTCGTCCGGGTCCCGTGGGCTCTCGACCTGTGCACGGAACTGGGCCTGGACGACGAGCTCGTGGCCCCACACGCACGGGCGGCATCCGTCTGGCTGGACGGGATCCATCGTCCCCTTCCGTCGCCGAACGTTCTCGGTATCCCCCTGGACCCGAACTCTGTCGAGAAGGGCCTGCTCCCGACAGAGGACATCGAACGGCTCGCAGGCGCCGGGCTACCTGATTCCCCCCTGGCCGACGGCGATCTTTCCGTAGGCCAGGTGGTCCGCTCCTGCGCTGGCGACGCCGTCTTCGAGCGCCTGGTCGATGTGCTGCTGGGTGGCGTCAACGCCGGCCGGGCCGACGACCTGAGTTGCGAGGTGATGGCGCCACAACTTCTCGCAGCAGCCCGCAGCCCCGAGGGCCTGCTGGCAGCCCTCCGTTCCCTCCATGCACAAGCCGACCCTTCGGCACCGGTTTTCAACGCCCACCCGTCCGGAATGGGCCACCTCGTCGACACGCTCGTCGGGCGCCTGGGCAACCGCCTCCGCCTGCACTCCCCGGTCACCGGGCTGGAACGCAACGACGCCGGATGGCTGGTGGGAACCACCGGTGGCGTCGAGTTGGCAGACGCCGTCGTGCTGGCCGTCCCCGCCTTCGTGGCCGCCGACCTCCTCGGCCCCATCCAGGCCGAGGCCGCCGAGCACCTGGCGCAGGTTCCCTACGCCTCCGTATCGCTCGCCGCCTTCGCCTTCCAACGCAACGACCTCGATGTGCCGGGGGACCAGAGCGGCTTCCTGGTCCCCCGGGACGCAGGGCTGTTCATGACCGCCTGCTCCTACGCCGGCAGCAAGTGGGCCCATCTCGGCACCGGCGACCGGGTCCTGCTCCGCGTCTCGGCCGGACGCAACGACGACTTCCGCCATGCCGGGATGGACGACGACACCCTCCAACGTGCCCTCGCCGGGGACCTGGCCGTGACCCTCGGTGTCGAGGCACCTCCCGACGCTGTGCGCGTGTCCCGTTGGCCGCGATCGCTGCCACAGTTCGCTCCAGGCCACGCCGATCGCATGGCCGCCATCGACGATCGCCTTGCCGAAGCCGCCCCCGGCCTCCGGGTCACGGGTGCCTTCCGGCAAGGTGTCGGCATCCCCGCCTGCATCCGCTCAGGCACCGAGGCCGCTGCGGCGGTGATTCACACGGCCTGAGCGGGTCCCTGTCGGGATCTCGTGCAGATTCCGCCCGGGGCCAACGCTGGCGACGCAGGAAACCGGTCGGCAACGTGGTTCGATGGTGGGCGTGGCTCCTGAAACGACACCGGCCTGCAAGTGGGTCGACCAGGTGATCTCCCCCTCCGGGGAGTCAGGGGTCGAGGTTCGGGGCGCCTGCCCCACCAGGGGGAACCGGCAGCCCGGCCCCCGGATCGGCTGAGCCCCATGGCCTCCCCAAGGCGCACCATCGCCCTGGCAATGACGGCCGGTCTGCTGCTGGCCGCATCGATCCCGCCGTGGGGTTGGTGGCCGGCGGCCTTCCCCGGGGTCGCCCTCCTCGATCGACTGCTCGCCGAACAGCAGCGCGGACGCCGCTTCGCCCGGACGATGCTCGTCACCGCCGTGTGGCTGGCCCCCGGCACCCTCTGGATGTGGGACCTCACCCCACCCGGCTGGCCGGTCGTCCTGCTCCTCCACGGTGCCTTCTTCGGTCTGGCGGCCATGGTCGTCCCCGCAGGTCGCGGTCGACGGGTCGGGTTGGTGGGCGCCGTCACCCTGGCTGAGTTCGTGCGCTGGAGTGTGCCCTTCGGTGGCGTTCCGCTTGCGACACTTCCGATGGGCCAGGCAGGTGGCCCGCTCGCCCCCGTGGTCCGGGTCGGTGGCCCCCTCCTGCTCGTCGCCCTCGTCGTCGTGATCGGTGTCGGCCTGAGCGCCCTCGCCGACGGTCGCCGGGCCGGCACCGGTTCGGTCGTCACCGTTGCCGGTGCCCTCGGCGTCGTCGTCCTGTGCGGTGTGCTCGCCGCCATGGCTCCCTCCGGACACGTGGTCGGTGAGATCGACGTGGCGCTCGTCCAAGGTGGTGGACCGCAGGGAACGCGGGCCACCCCGACCGGTGCAGCAGTCGTGTTCGCAAACCAACTCGAGGCCAGTGCCCTGGTGGAAAGGCCGGTCGACCTGGTGCTCTGGCCGGAAAACGTCGTCAACCCGTCACCCGAACCGACATCAGGGGGGCGATTCGCCGACCGGCTCTACGCCGACGACGCCACCGCCGCCCTCGGGGCCGAGGCCCGGCGCCTCGATGCCGTGCTGGTTCCGGGGTGGTTCCACCGCCACCCCACGATCCCGACCGCCAACCTCAACTACTCGACCGCCATAGAACCCGATGGCACCGTGGCCGACACCTACGACAAGGTCCGCTCGGTGCCTTTCGGCGAGTTCGTCCCCTTGCGTGGCCTCGTCGAGGCGGTGGCGGGCGATGACCTTCCCGCCCGCGACCTGCTCCCCGGCACGGGTTCGGCGATACTCGAAACGAGCGTCGGCCGACTCGGCGTGAGCATCTCGTGGGAGGTGTTCTTCGAGCACCGGACCCGTGATGCCGCCCGGGATGGAGCCCAGGTCCTCCTCAACCCGACCAACGGGGCCAGCTACTGGTTGACGATCCTCCAGTCGCAGCAGGTGGCCTCAAGTCGCCTCCGTGCGCTCGAGACCGGAAGGTGGGTTCTCCAGGCGGCACCCACCGGGTTCAGCGCCGTCATCGACGCACAGGGCCGGGTCCTCGACCGCACCGGCGTGTCGGAACAGGCCGTGCTGCATGCCACCGTCGAACTCCGGGGCGGAAACACCTGGGCCACCCGGTTCGGACCTTGGCCGATGCTGGCCCTGGGCCTGGGCCTGTTGGCAGTTGCCTGGATTCCGGAACGGCGCAGGCCCTCCCCGGAGTCCGTCTAGCGCGGCGCCCGGGCCACCAACACCGAGACCCGGTGGGGGGCCTCGACCTCGTCGCCGGGAAAGCGCTCGTCGAGCAACGCCTTCAGTTCACGGTCGAAGGCCTCTGCCGCCGCCGGCTCGAGGTTGACGATGGCAGCGCTGCCGCCGATCCGACGACGCCACGACTCGGTCGCATAGGGCACGTCGACGTCCTCGACCCAGGTCTCGAAGACCGTGAATCCTGCCTTCTTGACCTGTTCGATCGCCTCCGGGAGCGGCTCGCGTACACCTCCCAGGTCCCAGGCCGGGTGGTGGGCCTGGATCAGGGACTCGGACTCCCCGGACACCGAACCGGGGACCGGCAACCAGTCGAAGTTCCCGATCGCCAGCAGGCCACCCGGCACCAACAGGCGACGGACCTCCACGGCAGCCGCCAAGCCGTCGAACCAGTGCCAGCACTGTGCAGCGGCGACCGCCTCGAAGGACCCGTCCGGCAACCCGGTCCGCTCGGCAGGAGCCTCCACCCAGGCCACCTCGGCACCCTCGGCTGCGGCAAGGGAACCTGCCGCTTCCAGCATCCGTCCGTCGACGTCCAGCCCGGTCACCAGACATCCCCTGGCCGCGAACTGGCGCGCCAGCGTCCCCGTCCCGCAACCGATGTCGAGCAGCCTCTGGCCGGGTCGGCCCACGCCGTGCCCGACCAGGCGGTCAACCGCGTCCGCCGGGAACTCGGCACGGTGGTGGGCGTAGTCGGCCGCCCGGGAGCCGAAGCGGTCGCCGTCGACTGCCGGCACGCTCAGACCTCGATCGCCAGCGTCGCCGGGCCGTCGTTCACGAGCTCTACCTGCATGAGCGCCCGGAAACGCCCGGTTGCCACCCTGATTCCCATGTCGGCCAAGCCCTCCGCCACGCGTTCGACCAGCGGCTCGGCCTGCTCGGGTGGCGCCGCCGCAATCCAGGTGGGGCGCCGCCCCCGTGACGTGTCGCCGTAGAGGGTGAACTGGCTGACCACCAGCACCTCACCACCGGAATCGACAACCGAACGGTTCATCACCCCGTCATCGTCGTCCATGATCCTCAGGCCGGCCAGCTTGTCGACCAGCCTGTCGGCCTGCGCCACACCATCGTCATGGGTGACGCCGACGAACACGCAGAGGCCAGCCCCGATTGCGCCGACCACCTCCCCATCCACGGTCACGGAGGCCCGCCCGACCCGTTGCACCAGCGCTCGCACGTGACCGAAGGTACCCGTCCCGGTGGAGCCTTTCGCGCCCGCTCCCGCCAGACTTGCCGGATGCCCTCCCCCGGAAGCAGTCCAGGAACCAGCCCCGGACCGCTCGACGACGCTCCACTGCGCATCGCCTACCTCGCCTACCGTGGCAAGCCGCACTGCGGCGGCCAGGGCGTCTACACGCACCACCTCACCCGGGCACTTGTCGACCTGGGCCACCACGTCGAGGTCCTGTCCGGCCAGCCGTACCCGGTCCTCGACGACCGGGTCCCGTTGGTCGAGTTGCCCAGCCTCGACCTCTACAACGACCACTTTCCGATGCGAAAGGCCCGCTTCTGGGAGTTCAAGAGCGTGTGGGACGTCGCCGAGGCGATGTCGTTCAACACCGGGAACTTCTCGGAGCCCATGGCATTCAGCATGCGCGCCTGGGACCACCTACGGAAGCGCACCCGGGACTTCGACCTGGTCCACGACAACCAGTGCCTCGGCTGGGGCCTGCTCCTGATGCAGGAGCACCTCGGGATGCCTGTCCTCGCCACCATCCACCATCCCATCACGATCGACAGGAAGCTCGAGATCGAACATGCCCGCACCCTCTGGGAGGAGATCGGCAAACGCCGCTGGTACTCGTTCACGAGGATGCAGACCCAGGTGGCGAAGCGGATGCACCGGGTCATGACGGTCTCCGAGTCGTCCCGATCCGACATCATCGCCGACCACAGGGTCCCCGCCGACCGGATACACGTCGTACCCGTCGGCGTCGACCCCGACCTGTTCCGACCAGTCGAGGGCATCACCCGGATCCCGGGCCGCATCGTCACGACCGCCAGCGCCGACGTGGCCATGAAGGGCCTCCGGTTCCTGCTCGAGGCGGTCGCCAAGCTGCGCACGGAACGCGACGTCGAGTTGGTCATCATCGGCAGGCCGAAGACCTCGAGCGCCGCCAGCGACACGTTCAAGCGCCTCGGGCTGACCGACTGCGTGTCGTACATCCACGACGTGCCCGACCAGCGGATCGTCGAGCTCTACAGCGAGGCCGAGGTGGCGGTCGTGCCGTCGCTCTACGAGGGCTTCTCGTTGCCCGCCATCGAAGCCATGTCGTGCGGCGTGCCGTTGGTGACCACCACAGGCGGTGCCCTGCCGGAGGTGACCGGAACCCACGACGACACCTGCTTCCAGGTGCCCCCGGGTGACAGCGGCGCCCTTGCCGCCATGATCCGCACCGTCCTCGACACCCCCGACGCCCGGGACCGGATCGGCGCCAACGGCCGCCGGCGGGTGATGGACCACTGGAGTTGGCGCCACACGGCCGAGCGGACCGTCGAGCAGTACCGGGAGCTCCTCACCGGACCTCGTTCCGACGCTCGCTCCGGGTCCCTGCCCGGTTCTCGCTCCGATCTTCTGTCAGGCCCCCGGCGCTAGTGCTCACCGCCGACTACGACCGACTCGGGCTCCGATCCGGCGACCGCCTGCTGGACCTGGGCTGTGGTTTCGGCCGACACGCCTTCGAGGCCCTGCGCCGGGGTGCCCACGTCGTCGCCTGCGACCTCGGTTTCGACGAGCTGCACCGGGTCAGGGCGACCGTGGCAGCCATGGCGGAGGTGGAAGAGATCGGCCCCGACGTGGTACTCGAGACCGCAAACGGCGATGCCACGCGGCTCCCGTTCGCCGACGACTCCTTCGACCGTGTAATCGCCAGCGAGGTGATGGAACACATCCACGACGACGCCGCCGCCCTCACCGAGCTGACCCGGGTGCTGCGTCCAGGTGGCACGATCGCCATCACCGTTCCGGCCGCCCTCCCTGAACGCATCTGCTGGAAGATCTCGTCCGACTACCACGCACCGGCAGCGGTCGGGGGCCACGTCCGCATCTATGGACGACACAAGCTCCGCGACCGCATGGCCGCCGCCGGCCTGGTCGTCGACGGTGACCACCGGTCCCATGCCCTCCACAGCCCCTACTGGTGGCTGCGCTGTGCCGTTGGCCCCAATCGGCCGATCGAGGGCAACCGACTGGTCCGCATCTACCATCGCTTCCTCACCTGGGACATCGTGAAGGCGCCCCGCACGACCCGGACCCTTGACAGGATCCTCAACCCGGTCCTGGGAAAGAGCCTCGTCGTATACGCCACCAAGCCCGCCCAGGCGACCCATCCGACAGCCGATCCTGACAGGGAGCTGGTGCATGTCCCTGCCTGAGATTCCGGGCCTGTTGTCGGCCGACGACCTGCGCCGCACCGCCGATTCGATCGCCGAGGTCCAACTCCCCGACGGCATGATCCCCTGGTTCACCGGTGGCCATGCCGACCCGTGGAACCATGTCGAAGCCGCCATGGCGCTGGCAGTCTCCGGCCACCTCGATGAGGCCGAGGCCGCCTACGGGTGGCTGGCCGCCAGCCAGCACGACGACGGTGCCTGGCACGCCTACTACGTGGACGGCGACGTCGAGGACCCCAAGTTCGACACCAACGTGATCGCCTACGTCGCCACCGGCGCCTGGCACCACTGGCTCCTCACCCGCGACCGGGGCTTCCTCGAGTCGCTGTGGCCAGTAGTCGAGCGGGCCCTCGACTACGTGCTCGACCTCCAGACTCCCCGGGGCGAGATCCTCTGGGCACGCCACGCCGGCGGCACACCCTGGTCCTACGCACTGCTCACCGGATCGTCGAGCGTGTGCCACAGCCTCCGGTGCGGTATCGCCGTCGCCGAGGAGTTGGGCCACGAGCGCCCCGACTGGGAACTCTCGCTGGCCCACCTCGCCCATGTCGTCAGGACTCGACCCGGGGGTGCATTCGCTCCGAAGGACCGGTGGGCGATGGACTGGTACTACCCGGTGCTCTCCGGCGCCGTCACCGGCGGAGAGGCCGTGCGACAACTCGCCTCCCGCTTCGACGACTTCGTCCTACCCACACGGGGTGTCCGCTGCGTCGGTGACAAGGACTGGATCACCGCCGCCGAAACCTGCGAATGCGCCATGGCCTACCTGCTGGTCGGCAACCGGCCGATGGCCGAGCGGCTGTTCGCATGGGCGCAGACGTTGCGCAGCCCCGATGGCCGCTACCTCACCGGCATCGCCTACCCGCAGGAGGTCAGCTTCCCGGATGACGAGCACACGACCTACACGGCGGCGGCCGTCATCCTCGCAGCCGACGCTCTCAGCGGAGCGAGCCCCGCCTCCGGCCTGTTCGTCGACCACCGGGACCTGCCCGAGATCATCGACGTGGAGATTGCCTCGGGGATCGACTCGAAGGTCGACGTTCGAATCCGCGACCTCGACTGATCGACCCCGCCCACCGAGGGTGCCGACGACCGGGTGGTCAGATCCCCACGGCAACGCGGCGCAGGACACGTAGCGAACCCACGGTGTCGACCTCGTGGAACGACCCCGACCCGACCGCCCGGCACCAGATCTCGTAGGGCGGCCGCCCCCCGTCGGCCGGATCCGGGAAGACGTCGTGGATCAGGAGCGTGCCTCCAACGGCCAACTGCGGCACCCAACCCTCGTAGTCACGGTGCGCAGGCCCGACCCCGTGCCCACCGTCGATGAACAGCAGCGAAAGAGGCGTCGACCAGGCAGCGGCGACACGGGGCGAGTCGCCCACCAGGGCGACCACGGTCTCCTCGAGGCCGGCTTCGCTGATGGTCCGGCGGAAGTGCGGCAGGGTGTCGATGCGGCCGGCCTCCGGGTCGACGAGGTCGGGCTCGTGCCATTCCCAGCCGGGCTGGTTCTCCTCGGAGCCGCGGTGGTGGTCGAGTGCGAACAGCAGACGGCCGCCGGCCTCAGCGGCTGCGCCCAGGTAGACGCTGGACTTGCCGCAGTAGCTCCCCACCTCGAGGAACGGTCCGTCGACAGCGACATCGAGTGCGTGATCGTGGAGGGCGCATCCCTCGTCGGGAGGCATGAAGCCGCGGGTGCCCTCGGCCAGGTCGAACAGTTGTCGGCGGCGGTCTTCCACGGCTCAGTTGTGCTTGCGCACCAACTCGTGTTCGGTCCGCTCGCCCCACAACAGGTGCTCCAGTACCACGAATCGGACGATCCAGAGCGCACCGAATGCTGCGGCGTTTGCGCCCTGCACGGCGAGCGTGTGATCCGAGAAGGAGTCGGCGACACCGACGAGGGCGGTCGACAGCACCAGGCCGACGAAGGCGAGGCCCCAGAATGGCAGGATCTCTGCGCCGAAGTTGTGGTCGCCCTTCTCCCGCTTCCATACGTAGTGACGGCTGAGCAGGTAGGCGGGGATGCTGCCCGCAGCCACGGCGACCACGTTGGCGAGCATGCCGTTCCAGTCCAGGCGGGCGTAGCAGATGTACAGCAGCGTCTGACCGGTGCACACGTTGATGATCGACACACCGGCGAATCGGATCAGCTTCTGCCCGTAGTCACGCCAGAGGCGCGTAGGAAGGGCGAGCAGATTCCGGACCATGGCGCGAGAGCCTATCCCCACCATTTCCGACGAGTCGTGCCTCCCGTCACCCGGTGTCCCCGGCCCCCAGAATACGTCCGGCCAGCCGGCGGGCCGTCTCGACCGGCGTCTCCCCGGCGACGGGCCCGGCCTCGGCGAGCGCCTGTCCGGCGGCCTCGCCCAGGAGGTGGTCGAGGCGGGCGCGCACCTCTGCGGCAAGGCGGCGGGCCCGCCGGACCTCGAGGCCCGTACCCCCGACGAGGACCGCATGGTGGGCGTCGATGGCGGCGAGCAGGTCCTCGACCCCCTCACCCTTCGTCGCCGTCGTCTCGACGATCACGGGGCGCCTATTGGGGCAGGCACCCGACACCTCGGTCAGGTCCAGCATCAGGTCGAGGTCGCGGCGGGCGTCGGATGCGCCGGGACGATCGGCCTTGTTGACGACGAACAGGTCGGCGACCTCGAGCAGGCCCGCCTTGTTGGCCTGCACGGCGTCTCCCCAACCCGGGGTCACCACGACGACGGCGGTGTCCGCCGCAGCGACCACATCGACCTCGACCTGGCCGACTCCGACCGTTTCGATCACGACCGGGTCGAATCCACAGGCGTCGAGCACGCGAACCGCCCCCGGAACGGCGAGGGCGAGGCCTCCGCCGTGGCCGCGGGTCGCCATGGAGCGGACGAAGACCCCTGCGACAGTGGCCGCCTCCATGCGCACGCGGTCACCGAGGATGGCGCCACCGGTCAGTGGGGACGAGGGGTCGACCGCCACCACCGCCGGTCGGCGACCCCCTTCGACGAGCAGGGTGGTCAGCGCGCTGGTCAACGTCGACTTCCCGGAGCCCGGTGCCCCGGTGATTCCCACGACGTGTGCTGTGCCGGCCAACCGGTGCGTGGCCCCGGCGATGGCGTCAGCAGCCCCACCACCGCGTTCCACGAGGGTCAGCAGGCGGGCGATCGCCCGGCGCTCGCCACCCCGGGCTGCGGCGAGGAGCTCGGCCGGCGTCCGGCCTTCAGTCGCCGGTTGCACGGACACCCGCGTCGACGACGCCGCGCACGGACGCCACGACCTCGACGGCCGAGGCCCCCGGGCCGAGGACTGCGCCGACTCCGGCCGCAGCGAGCTCGTCGAGGTCCTCGTCGGGGACGACGCCGCCGATCACGACGGGTACGTCTCCGAGTCCTGCGTCGGCGAGGGCAGCGACGATCAGGGGTGCCAGGGTGAGGTGTCCGGCATTGTGCATCGAGATGCCGACCACGTCGGCGTCCTCCTGCTCGACCGCATCGATGATCGTCCCGGTGGTCTGGCGGAGCCCGAGGTAGACGACCTCCATGCCGGCGTCCCGGAGCATCCGGGCGACGACCTTGAGCCCCCGGTCGTGCCCGTCGAGGCCCAGCTTGGCGAGCACGACCCGGATCGGCACTGCGCCCATGTTCCGGACCTCCATCAGACGACCGTCGTCTCGACGTACGTGCCGAAGACGTCCTCGAGGACTTCGACGACCTCGCCGACGGTGGCCCGGGTCCGGACCGCGTCGAGCAGTGCGGGCATCAGGTTGGCCTCCGGTCGCCCGGCTTCATCGGCGACCCGGGCGAGCGCCGTTCGTACCGCGGACCCGTCGCGTGCCAGCCGGACCTCGGCCAGGCGTTTGCGCTGCAGGTCCTCGGTGTCCTGGCCGATGCGCATCAGCCTGCTCGAACCCCCTTCGTCGCCCTCGGTGAAGGCGTTGACCCCGACCACGACCCGGTCGCCGGCGTTCACCTCGCGCTCGAACCGGTAGGCCGATTCGGCGATCTCGCCCATGAACCAGCCGCTCTCGATTCCCGCATAGACGCCCTCGAGGATCGAGCCCCCTCCCTCGTCGTCGAGCCGGTCGAAGACCTCCTCGGCACGGCGCTCGAGTTCGTCGGTCATCCACTCGACGTAGGCGGAGCCGCCGAGGGGATCGGCCACGTCGGCGACCCCGGTCTCGTGGGCGATGACCTGCTGGGTGCGCAACGCGATGCGCGCCGCCTCCTTGGAAGGGAGGGCCAGGGCCTCGTCGTACGAGTCCGTGTGGAGGCTCTGGGTGCCGCCGAGCACGCCGGCCAACGCCTGTAGGGCGACCCTGGCGATGTTGACCTCGGGCTGCTGGGCGGTGAGCGAGACGCCCGCTGTCTGTGTATGGAACCGCAATTTCAGGCTGCGCTCGTCCCTGGCGCCGTAGCGCTCGCGCATCCAGCGGGCCCAGATGCGTCGAGCGGCCCGGAACTTGCCGATCTCCTCGAAAAAGTCGCTGTGGCTGTTGAAGAAGAAGGACAGCCGGGGAGCGAACTCGTCGACGTCGAGGCCGACCGCCGCCGCCGCCTCCACATAGGCGAACCCGTTGGCGAGGGTGAAGGCCAGTTCCTGGGCGGCCGTCGAACCGGCCTCGCGGATGTGGTAGCCGGAGACCGACACGGGGTTCCAGCGGGGCATCTCGGCGGCGGTGAACCGGATGACGTCGGTGACCAGGCGCACCGACGGGCGGGGTGGGAACAGGTACTCCTTCTGCGCCTGGTACTCCTTGAGGATGTCGTTCTGGAGTGTGCCGGCCAGAAGCCTCCGCTCGACGCCGCCCTCCTCGGCGACGGCGACGTACATGGCCAACAGGATCGGCGCCGGTCCGTTGATGGTCATCGAGGTGGTGACCGCGGCGAGGTCGATGTCGGCGAAGAGGTCGGCCATGTCGTCGACCGTGTCGACGGCGACGCCCGCCCGGCCGACCTCGCCGATTGCGAGCGGGTGGTCGGAATCGCGGCCCATGAGCGTGGGCATGTCGAAGGCGGTGGAGAGTCCGGTGCCGCCGGACCGGAGCAGCTCCTTGAAGCGGCCGTTGGTGTCCTCGGCGGTGCCGAACCCGGCGAACATGCGCATGGTCCAGTGCCGGTCCCGGTACATCCCGGCATGGATGCCACGGGTGTAGGGGTACTCGCCGGGGAGCGGGCCTTCGCCGTAGACGGGATCGACGGGAATGCCGGAGAGGGTTCGGCGGCCCGGGTGCATGGGTCGAAGGATAGTTGGATGTCCAACTATTTGCCACCCAAGCTTTGTCGGTTCCAAATGCCTAGACTGGACCCATGCCGCTGCCCTTCGACCCGATCGACGAGGCGCACCGCAACTGGCGCTCCAACGACTGGGGCGCCGCCGACCCGATGGCCGCGGCCACCTCCATCACGCGGGCCCACCAGGTCCTCCTGCACCGCATCGACGCCGCCCTCGCCCCCTTCGACCTCAACTTCAGCCGATTCGAGGCCCTCGCCCTCCTGCACTTCTCGCGGCACGGATCGATGCCCCTCGGCAAGGTCGGCGACCGCCTCCAGGTGCACCCCACCTCGGTGACCAACACCATCGACCGACTCGAGGCGGACGGTCTCGTCCGTCGCACGCCCCACCCCACCGACCGACGTACCACGCTCGCCGAGATCACCCGTCGGGGACGCACCACCGTCGAACAGGCGGCGGGCGCCCTCGCCGACATCAGGTTCGGACTCGACGGCATGGGTCGCGACGACCTGTCCGCGGTGACAGCGGCGCTCACCAGCCTCCGCCAGGGCGCCGGCGACTTCTGACCCGCGACCTTCGGCGCTGGAAAGCGGGTGCGGCCACCGATCCACGGCCGTGTCACACTGTCACAGAGACACAGTGCCGCCGGATTGCCGCGGCGAGACCGAGGAGGCTCCCATGGGCGAAGACAACCAACCTGCCGAGATCGCCGGTTGGCCCAAGTTGGTGATCACATACCGCACCGACCCCGACAAGGTGGCCGCCCTGCTCCCCCCCGGCATCGAACCGGGTGCCGAACCCATCGTCACCATCGGCGTCTACTGCGTGCCGATCCTCGATGAGCCCGAGTTCGGCACCAGCACGAGGGTGCAGGCCGACTTCGACGGCGTCGCCGGACAGTTCTCGCTCGGCATCGGCATCGACCAGGAGGCGGCCATCTTCAACTCGAAGGAGATCAACGGGCAACCGAAGTTCCCGTGCACCACCCGCTACTTCCGGTTCGGCGACGCCGTCGAGGCCACTGCCACGCACCAGGGCTACACGTTCCTCGAGTTCAGGGGTCGATCCACCGGGACCGTCGATCCCGAACCGGGCGACCGCGAGGAGAACGAGTGGTGGCTCAAGTACTCGCGGGCAGTCGGCGGTGCCGAGGGCGAGTGGGACTACCCGCCACACGTCGTCAGGGTACGGCAGGTCAGCGAACAGGTTCACGTCGAGGAACTCGACGGCACCCTGACCCTCCGGGACAGCCCGTGGGATCCCCACACCGAACTCCTGCCGATGCGTGAGCAGCTCTCGGCCCGGCTCATCACCTCAGCCCACAAGGCACGCGAGATCACCAACGCCGGCCCGCTCGACCCGGTCGCCTTCTGGCCCCACGCAGACACCATCGGCGGCTCCCGCTGGCCCGGCCGCCGGGGCGGCCCCCGCAACCTGCGCTGAGTCGGTGGCAGCTGTGGATCAGGTACTCGACCCGGCACTGTTCCTTCCGGAACCAGAGCCTGCCGAGGTCCACTCCACGATCATCTCGGTCGACGACCACGTCGTCGAGCCACCCCACCTGTTCAGCGAGTACATGTCCCCGGCGCTGCGCAGGCACGGTCCGCAACTGGTCGAGACACCCGAAGGGCACCAGGTCTGGGAGTTCGAAGGCAACACGTACTCCCAGGTAGGAATGAACGCCGTGGCCGGACGCCGTCCCGAGACCGTGCGGCTCGAGCCGTTCCGCTTCGACCAGATGCGCCCCGGCTGCTACGACGTCGACGCCCGGATAGCCGACATGGACCTGGCCGGCATCTGGGCGATGCTCAACTTCCCCTCCCAGGTGACCGGATTCTGCGGACGGGTGTTCGCCGACGCCGACGACACCGCTGTGGGCATTGACGCCATGCGGGCGTGGAACGACTGGCTGTACACCGAATGGTATGCACCCCATCCGGACCGGATCGTCCCGTGCGGCATCACCTTCCTCTCCGACCCGACGGAGGCGGCCCGGGAGATCCACCGCAACGCCGAGCGGGGCTTCGTCTCGGTCACCCTTCCCGAGCGCCCCCATGCCATCGGGCTCCCGAGCCTCTGGGACCGCGACCACTGGGACCCGGTCATCGCCGCCTGCGTCGAAACCGACACGGTGGTCTCCCTCCACGTGGCCAGTTCCGGAATGCACCCGACGCCGCCGGGGGGTCCTGCGCTCCAGATCGGCGCCACCCTCTTCGGGCAACTCTCCCTCCAGGCCTGCGCCGAGTGGCTCTGGTCGGAATACCCGGTCCGACACCCCCGACTCAAGGTCGCCATGTCCGAGGGCGGCATCGGCTGGGTCGCCATGCTCATCGACCGCCTCGACAACCTCATCGAGCGCTCGGGCTACGGGCATGGCTGGGAAGAGCACCCCGCCGACGTCCTGCGCCGCAACTTCTGGTTCTGCACGCTCGACGACCCCTCCACCATCGACACCCGCCACACCATCGGCATCGACAACATCTGCGTCGAGGCCGACTACCCCCACGGTGACAGCACCTGGCCGCACACCCAACAGGTCATCGCCGACGCCTGGGGTCACCTGCCGCCCGACGAACTCCGGATGCTCTGCTGCGAAAACGCAGCCCGCCTCTACCGGCACCCCCTGCCCGAGGTGGTCCTGCCCCTCGACTGAGCGGGCTCAGCCGCCCTCGCTGGTCAGGATCAGGCCACTCGTCGGAACGCCGCTGCCCGAGGTCACCAGCACGTTCACGGCCCCGTGGACCTGGTTGACCGAGGTTCCCCGAACCTGGCGGACCCCCTCGGCGATGCCGTTCATGCCGTGGATGTACGCCTCACCCAACTGGCCGCCGTTGGTGTTGACCGGCAGGGCACCGCCGACCTCGATGTTCCCGTCGGCGATGAAGTCCTTCGCCTCGCCGGTGCCACAGAATCCGAACTCCTCGAACTGGGGCAGGACCAGCGGCGTGAAGTGGTCGTAGAGCATCGCCGCCTGGATGTCGGCGGGACCAAGGCCCGACGACTCCCAGAGTTGCCCGGCCACGACCCCCATCTCGGGGATGCCGGTGATGTCGTCCCTGTAGTAGGAGCGCATCATCCACTGGTCCTCGGCCACTCCCTGGGCAGCGGCGGCAATCCAGGCAGGCTCCCGGTCCAGGCCTTCTGCCCGCTCTGCGCTGGTGACGAGCAGCGCCACGCCGCCGTCGCTCTCCTGGCAGCAGTCGAGGAGTCGCAGCGGGTCGGAGATGATCCTGCTGGCCTGGTGCTCCTCGAGCGTGATGGGCCGGCCGTGGAAGAAGGCGGCCGGGTTGTTGGCAGCGTGGCGGCGGTCGGCGACGGCGATCCGACCGAAGTCCTCCGAGGTCGCGCCGTGCTGGTGCATGTAGCGGGTGGCGAACATGCCGGCCCACTGCGCCGGTGTGAGCAGCCCGAACGGCGAGGTCCAACTGAACGAGACGTCGTTCGCCTCGGGGCTCTGGTGGTGGGCCTGTACTCCGCTGCCGAACCGGTGCCACGAGCGCTCGTTGAACGCCCGGTAGGCCAGCACGTAGTCGGCGGCACCGGTGTGTACGGCCATTGCGGCCAGGCCGACGGTGGCGCAACCTCCACCACCGCCGTGGTTGACCATGGAGAAGAACCGCAGGCGCGGTATGCCCAGGTTCCGGGCCACCTCGATCTCGTAGTTGCGCTCCATGCTGAACAACGACATGCCGTCGACCAACGTCGGGTCGAGGCCGGCGTCACCACATGCGGCCAGGCAGGCCTCGGTCGCCAACTGCATGGGCGTCCGGCCGGAGTCCTTCGAGAACTCGGTGGCGCCGATGCCGACGATGGCGGTCCGGCGGGCGGGGGTCCACATGTCAGGCGCTACCCCCGGCACCCTGCGGGCCTTCCGGCAGGGTCAGTTCGGCACTGCCATGGATGTGGTTGCCGAGGGAGTTGGTGCCGACGAACGCCACGGTGATGGCGCCTCCCTCCCCGACATCAGTCACCGAACCCGCCATGGTCATCGTGTCGCCCGGGTGGTTCGACGCCCCGAGTCCGATCCTGAGGTTCCGGAACACCGCCCGGTCTCCGGCCCAGTCCCCCAGCCACCGGGCGGCCAACCCACTCGAGGTGAGGATGTTCATGATGATGTCCGGCAGGCCCTTGGCACGTGCTGCATCGCTGTCGTGGTGGACGTCCTGGTGGTCGAAGGTGGCCAGCGCCCCGGACGTCACGAGTTCGGTGGTGATTTCAATCGGACAGTGCGGCAGCCGGTCGCCGACGGACACGTCGTCCCGGACCAACGTGTCCGTGCGTCGATCGGGTCGGGTCGGACGGAACTGGTGGAGGGTCACGTCGTCGTGGCTGTCCAGCCAGCAGACCTCGAGCGGCATGCCGATCTCGAGTTGGTCGGGTCGCACGCCGACGATGTTGGAGACCACCCGGACACCCTCCTCGAGCTCCACCAGGCCGACCACGAGCGGATAGTCGAAGGCGGGGACCTTCGGATGTTCCGGGGCGGTCCAGCTGTAGAGGAAGCCCCGACCGGAGGCGACAACCCAGTCGTACGCCATGTCATGGGTCGTCGGATCGGCGACGACCGGGGGGTGCACGAGGCGTCCGCTGCCGGTGAAGCGCTGGATGCGCAACTCGTGCTGCCGCAGCCCCTCCCAGTGCCATGCCTGGTCCTGGTTCCAGCGGGGACGGGGGCGTTCGGGCCGGGGCGAGTCGTCCACCGGTTCGTCGCCACGCTGCCGGCCGGTGCCCGGCCGGAACTTGAAGATCCGGAAGGTGAGCGTTCCGACCGGGTCACCGTGCTGGTTCGCGTAGGCGACCTCGGTCGTCACGAAGTGGCCGGTGCCGAGTGCCGTCTGCTTCTGGGGGGAGACGCCGGTGAGCGTCGTCCGGGTGGACACGATGTCGCCGGGTCGGAGGTGGCCTTCGTAGGCCTGGTCCGAGTTGGTGGCGACGACGCCTGTGAACCCGGCGTCGTCGAGTAGTTGGTAGGCGGCCTGCTGAGGCTGGTCGGTGTCGCGTCCGACGGAGCCGCGCCCGATCCTGACGGGCATCGTCCACATGTTGAGCGTGGCCGGGGGTGCCACGATCCCCCCATACGGCCCCGAGGCGGCAACCGCCTCATCGACGAAGAGCGGGTTTGCCTCGGACATGACGGCACACCAGGCACTGACCTCGGTGGCGCCGACCGGTTCGGTGGCGACCTGGACCGAACCCTGTCCGCCCACCAGGGACTGCAGGGCGGTGTCGAGGGCGGCGTCAGCGTCGCTCATGTCAGGAGCATGCCATGGTCAGGGGCGTGGAATCCCCACCGGCCAGTCGTCGGTGACGCCCTGCTCCCGCAACCGTGCGATGGCCGCCTCGTCCAGGCCCAGGGATTCCAGCACCTGGTCCGTGTGCTGGCCCAACGTCGGCGCAGGACCGCCCAGCGACAGGCGGGCACCGTCCACGAGGAACGGGTACGAGAAGTAGGGGGTCGACCCGGTCACAGGATGCTCATACCACTGGAGGAAGCCGCGGAACTCGTGCTGTGCGGTCCCACCGGAATGGTTCGGGTGCACGCAGAAGGCCGCCGGGACACCTGCCTGCCATAGGCGCTCCTCGGACTCCCGACCGGCCTGCCCCCGTGACCAGGCGCCGAGCACCTCGTCGATCCGGTCGGCATCGCCGTGGCGGTCGAGGTCGTCCAGGCCGTCGACCAGGCCCTGAAGGTTCGCCCACTGTGCATCGGTCTCGATGCTGACCGCCAACCAGCGGTCGTCCTCAGCCGTCCGGTACAGGCCCTGGGGCGTCGCCGCCGCCGACCGGTTGCCGAGGCATCCCAGCACGTTGCCGTATGCCGAGGCCTCGACGACCTGCTCCGCCGAGGCCTGGAGCGCCGCTTCGATCAACGGGGCCTCGATCAACTGTCCGGTACCGGTGCGCTCGCGGTCGGCGAGGGCGAGCAGGACCGCCACGGCCGCGTGCATCGCCGCGAACATGTCGACGGGCCCCTGTGGGAGCAGCCGCGGCCCGTCGGGATGGCCGGTCCGGTTGGCAAGGCCCCCCACCTGCTCCATGGTCATGGCGAAGCCGACGCGGTCCCTCCAGGGCCCGTCCAGCCCGAACGCCGGCGCCCGCAGGTACACGGCACGGGGGTTGCGCCGGCGAACGGCGTCCCAGGTCACCCCCCAGGAGTCCATCACGCGAGGGCTGAAGTTCTCGATGACCACATCGGCGGTGTCGAGGAGGGTCCCGAGCACCTCCTGCCCGGCATCGGTCGTGAGGTCGAGCGTCACCAGGGTCTTACCCGGATTGGCGCCGTGGTAGCCCGGAGACCATTCCCAGAGGTGGTCCCGCTGGTAGCCGGCGGCCCAGCGCATGCCGTCCAGGCGGACGTGCGACTCGACCTTGACGAGGTCGGCACCGAGGACGCGCAGGAGGCTGGCGGTGACCGGACCGGCCCAGAAGGTCCCCAGGTCGAGGATGCGCACCCCGGCCAGGGGTCGTGCCGGATCGGTACCGAGCACCGGACCGGGGCCGTCGTCGGGCTCGTCGCCTGCATCACCCAGGGAGGGTGCCGGGCGTCGCGGGGCCAACGTGGACTCGGAGAAGCCGATGCTCGGGCGGGGCCCGATGAACCCCTGCGGGTGGTCGACGAAGACGCCCCGCTCGACGAAGTGGTCGTAGCCGGGCAGCGTCAGTCCGTCGCCCACCGGGCCGCAGGGGATGCGGAACGCCGAGGCCACCTCGACGATCTCGTCGACCGTGTGGGCCTTCGTGAAGGCGTGGATCCTCTCCCAGACCTCCTCCTTGCGTTCCAGGCGACCGATGAAGCTGAGGAACATGGGGTCGTCGCCGAACTCGGGGGCGCCGATCATGGCGCAGAAGTCCTGCCACTGCTGGCCGGTGACACAGCACAAGGCGACCATCCCGTCCGACGCCGGTTCGATGGACGGGATCATGAACTGCCGGGGGAACTCGTAGTCCGGGGCCATCGACTCGTACATCGGCCGGAACACCTGGAACGAGTGCATCATCGCCTCGTACTGCGAGCAGTCGACGTGGGCGCCGTGTCCGGATGCCCTGGCGGCGAGCGTCGCTGAGAGGGCGGCCGGTGCCGCGAAGGCCGCTGCGGTGAAGTCGCCGAGGTCCCCTCCGACCGACACGGGCTCCTCGCCGGGCATGCCGCGGACCTCTGTCGAGCCGACGAGGGCCTGGAGGACGAAGTCGTTGGCCGGCCTGTCGGCCCAGGGTCCCGTCGTCCCGAACGGCGTGAGCGTGGCGACGACCACGGCCGGGTTGACGGCACGCAGGTCGTCGGCGGTGATGCCGAGGGCACGGGCGTCGGCCGGATCGTGGTCGTCGATAACGAGGTCGGCGCCGGCGACGAGGTGCAGGAGTTCGTCGCGGCCGCCATCCACCCCGAGGTCCACAACGGCGCTGCGCTTTCCGCCGTTCAGGAACCGGAACCAGGCGGCGTCCCCACCCATGGGGATCGTCGCCCCCGAGGCGCTCCAACGGCGGAAGGGGTCACCGGCAGGCGACTCCACCTTGCACACGTCGGCGCCGGCATCAGCGAGCAACTTGCCGACATAGGGAGCGGCCACCCGGCTGCCCATCTCGAGCACCCGGATCCCGGTCAACGGATGTTGTGGGCCATTCATTGAGATGCTCCTTGTCCTGACGACGGCACCAGTCACCGCACCACGGGAAAGGATGCAACATGGCACCCCTTGTCGTCCATCGGGACGACCCGGACGCCTACTAGCCGCCAATGGGGAACTACCGTCCCGGCCAGGAGGTATGAACGATGCGCCGATGGTTGATGCTGCTTGTGATGCTCTTCGCTCCGCTTGTCCTGCTGGCCTGCGGCGACGGTGACGGAACGCCCGCACCCACCACCACCGCGCCCACCACCACGACCACCACCGCGCCCACCACCACGTCCGCGCCCACCACCACCACGACCACCACGTCCGCGCCCACCACCACGACCACCACCGCGCCCACCACCACGACCACCACCGCGCCCACCACCACCACGACCACCACCGCGCCCACCACCACCACGACCACCACGACCACGACCACGACCACGACCACGACCACGATGGCGCCCATTTCGATCGACCCGGCCGAGGTCGTCGCCGGCTGCGAGCCGCTGCTTGCCGACTGCCTGCTGCCGTTCCCCAGCAACCACCTCACGGTCGCCGACCCCGACACACCCACCGGTCGACTCGTGGCCTTCGCTGCGTCCGCCCTGCCGATCAACAACGAAGGCACATGGATTGATCCCACCCCCTGGAACCACAACGACGGCTTCAGCCCCGGCTCGGCCATGGCCGTCCGGTTCCCCGACCTCGACGTCGACGCATCGGGCCTGGCCCCGATCACCGACATCGCCCACTCCCTCGACCCCGAGTCGGCCACGGTCGTCATCGACGCCGACACCGGCGAGCGCTGGCCGCACTGGACCGAACTCGATGCCAACGCCGGCGACGAAGTCCCGATCCTCTACCTGCGCCCTGCCCGCAACTTCCCCGAAGGCCATCGAATCGTCGTCGGCATCCGCGGCCTCGTCGACGAATCCGGCGACACGATCGCACCTACCGACGCTTTCCGCGCCTACCGCGACCGCCTCGACACCGGCAACCCGGGCCTCGAGGGCCGACGCGGGTCGATGGACGAGGTGTTCGACGTCCTGGGTGAGGCAGGCGTCGACCGGGCCGACCTCGTCGTGGCCTGGGACTTCACCGTCATCAGCACCCGGAACCTGACCGGACCCCTGCTCTCCATGCGGGACGACGCCTTCGCCGAACTCGGCGACGCAGCACCAACGTTCGAGGTGGCCTCCGTCGAGGACCTCGACGACGACCAGCTGATGCGCAAGGTGACCGGCACCTACACCGTCCCGGGCTTCCTGACCGGTGACGGAAGCACCGGCGAGAGCCTGCTGTTCGACGAAGACGGCGCTCCGGCCCGTGGCATCGACCTGACCGCCCCCTTCACCTGCGGGATTCCCGTCTCGGCCAGCGGTGGGGAACCCGGCGCCCCCCTCATCTACGGCCACGGCCTGCTCGGCACTGCAAACCAGGCCACCTCGTCGGGGCCCCGTGCCATCGCCGCCGACTTCAGCCGGGTCGTTTGCGGCACCGACCTCATCGGCATGGCCGACGAGGACACCGGCAACGCCGTCGCCGTGATCCAGGACTTCTCCCGCTTCCACACCCTCGGCGACCGCCTCCTCCAGGGCCAACTCAACACTCTCTTCCTCGGCCGCCTGATGATCCACCCCGACGGGCTCGCCACCGACCCCGCCTTCCAGGACGCCGACGGCCAGCCGCTGATCCGCGCCGGGGCCGACCACGGGCTCGCCTACTACGGGATCAGCCAGGGTGGGATCATGGGTGCTGCCTCCACCGCAGTGTCCACCGACTGGGACCTGGCGATGCTCGGGGTGCCGGCCATCAACTACTCGACGTTGCTGCACCGCAGCATCGACTTCGACCCGTTCTTCCTCGGGCTCCAGGTCTCCTACCCGTCCACCTACGACCAGGGCGTGGGCATCCTGCTCCTCCAGATGCTCTGGGACCGCGGCGAGGGCAACGGCTACGCCAACCACTTCGGCGACGACCCGCTCCCGGGTGTGAACCAAAAGCGGGTCCTGCTCCACCTCGCCGTCGGTGACCACCAGGTTGCCAACATCGCCACCGAGGTCATGGCCCGCACCATGGGTGCGGCAGTCCAGTGGCCGGCGGTCGCCGACGGACGCAGCGACGACATCGAGCCCTACTGGGGCCTCGAGCGATGGACGGACGACGAATACGAGGGATCGGCGCTCGTGGTCTGGGACTCCGGGATCTCCCTGCCGCCTACGACGAACCTGCCGCCGCGGGAGGGCGACGACCCCCACAACGATCCGCGCACCGAACCCGCCTCGGTCGAACAGCGGGGCACCTTCCTCGCCACCGGCACCGTCGTTCGCACCTGCGACGGGCCCTGCACGGCAGAACAACGCTGAGCGGCCCACCGTCGCCCTAGGGTCGCTCCATGATCGTCACGACGCTCGTCGGTCTGGCCTCGCTCGTGGTCGGGCTGCTCATCGACTGGCCGGTCCTCGTCGCCCTGTCAGCGATCTTCGTCGCTGTCCAGGTGATGATGCTGACCGCCCGGGCCGTCGTGCAGCGCAACGACCGCCGCATGGCGGAACGGCTGGAGGAAAAGCGCCGCCTACGGGAAGGCTGACGAGCCTCAGTCGGTGTCGAGCGCCTCGGCGGCGACCATCGGATTCGAAAACTCCTTCACCCCACAGACCTTGCCGTCCCGGAACCGCCAGAGGGCGATGTAGGTGTTGCGGTACGTCTTGCCGGTGGTCGAAACGTGGCCGTCCGACGTGTACTCGGCAATCAAGAGGTCAGGGTCGACGCAGTCGTGGACGGCTGTGAGCATCAGGGTGAACACGAACGTGCCCAACTGCGGTCCCACGTACTCGGCGATCTCCCTGCGCCCCTCGAGGCGCTTGGGCGGGTCGCTGTACGGAAGTTCGAGAACGTAGTCATCGGCGTAGAGACCACCGAGCGCCGCGTACTCGCCGGTGCCGATCAACGAAATCGCCCGTTCGAGGACCGCCCGGTTCGCGGCCCGTCGTGCATCGCCAATGCCTTCGCGTGCACCGTCCGTCTGCTCACCCACCTCGCGGACGGTAGCCGCGACGTGGTGGGATGGACCCATGCCGCCGCCACCCGGTCAACTTCAGCGCCTGCTCTACAGATTGCCGCTGATCGCCTACCGGTTCCGCCTGGGTCGCCTCATGGGCCGACGCTTCCTGCGACTCGGGCACACCGGACGGGCCTCGGGGAGATTGAGACACGCTGTCCTCGAGGTGGTCGCAGACCTCGACGGTGATCCGATGGTCGTCGCTGCCTTCGCCCCCCGGTGCGACTGGTACCGCAACCTCCTTGCAGATCCGTCGGCCTCGGTGTCGTGGGGGCGGACATCCGGTACGGCCACGGCACGAATCCTCGACGAGGACGCTGCCGCCGCCGTGCTGACCGACTACGTCCGGCGTCATCCCCGCTCCGCCCGCAACATCGACCGACTCCTCGGGCTGGACCTCGTCGACAACCCTCAGGCAGCCGCCCGCTCGCTCCCCGTGGTCCGGCTCATCGTCGATTACTGAAATCCGGAATCCGTCACCCGCCCAGCACGGCAAACGAACCCGACACGGCCGCCACCGGCTTCTCCTCGCCGTCGACGAACACGCGACCCTCGAGGTGGACGATCCGGCGGCCAGCATGGAGTACCTGCACCCGTGCCCTCAGTCGTCCCGCCGGCACAGCACGCAGGAACCGGACCGACACCTCGATCGAGGCACAGAAGAGGCCCTCTTCGAGCACCGACATGGTTGCCCGACCCATCGCCGTATCAGCCAGGGTGAAGACCACGCCGCCATGCACGACGTCGTTCGGGTTCAGGTGGTCGACGCCGACGTCGAGCCAGGCCTCCGCCTGCCCGGGATCTCCATCTTCGATCTCAAACCCCAGAAATGCCTTCAAGGGGAACTCGCCGTAGTCGGGGTCGTCGACTCCATTTTCCATGGACGAGAACCTAGGCCAGTCCGACAGGTCATCCCACCGCGGCGTACCGGCACGCAGGCCGCTAGCGTTTCGGTGCGGCGCGAGGCGGGATCTGCCCGATCGTCAGCGCCGTCGAGAAACCATGTCGAACGCCCCCGAACCCTTCGCCCTCGCCGACGCGGCAGCGGTCGTCCTGGCCGAGCGCACCGGCGTGCCCTCGCACGACGTCGTGCTGGTCCTCGGCTCCGGATGGGCCGCTGCGGCCGATGGACTCGGCGAGGTTGTCGCCGACGTGCAGCTGGACGAACTGCCGGGTTTCCCCGCCCCCACCGTCCTGGGCCACCGCAACAGCGCCCTGTCGATACGGGTCGGCGGCACCAACGCCCTCGTGCTCGGCGGCCGCGTCCACCTCTACGAGGGGCATCCGGCAGCAACGGTCGTCCACGGCGTCCGCACCGCCATCGCCGCCGGATGCGGAGTAGTCGTGCTCACCAACGCCGCCGGGGGCCTGAACCCCGACTGGCCTGTCGGTCAACCGGTCCTCATCGCCGACCAACTCAACCTCACGGGCGCCTCGCCGATGGCCGGTCCCGCACCCCCGGCCGACCGACCCATCCGCTTCACGGACCTGACCGAGGCGTACTCGTCGCGGTTGCGGGCGCTGGCACTCGACGTCGACCCGACGCTGCCCGAAGGCGTCTACGCCGGACTGTTGGGAGGCGCCTTCGAGACACCCGCCGAGATCCGCATGATGGCAGGCCTCGGTGCCGACCTGGTCGGCATGTCGACCGTACTCGAGACCATCGCCGCCCGGCACCTGGGGGTCGAGGTGCTCGGCATCTCGCTCGTCACCAACGCTGCGGCGGGAATGGGCGATACCGACCTCGACCACGAGGATGTGCTGGAAGCCGCCGCCGAAGCCGGGCCCCGCATGCTGGCCCTGCTGCGCGGGGTGCTGGAACGCCTGTGAGCGACGCCGCCGCCACGGCACGCCGTTGGCTCGACGCCGACCCCGATCCCGAGACCCGGGCCGAGACCGTACAACTCCTCGACGGTGGTGGATCGGCCCTGGAGGAACGCTTCACCGGGCGCCTCGAGTTCGGCACCGCAGGGATACGCGGGGCCATGGGCGCCGGCCCGATGCGCATGAACCGTGTGCTGGCCAGGGCGACTGCCACAGCGGTCGGGCGTGCACTCCTGGCGGACCAGGACGCCCCGACTGTGGTCATCGGCTACGACGCCCGTCGGCACAGCGACCTGTTCGCCGAGGACTCGGCCCGGGTGCTGGCCGGCCTCGGGGTGGCGAGCCTGCTGCTGCCCGGCCCGCTCCCCACACCGGTCCTGGCCCACGCGCTGCTCCGGACCGGCGCCGAGGCCGGGATCATGGTGACCGCCAGCCACAACCCCCGCCCGGACAACGGCATCAAGGTCTACTGGTCGGACGGTGCGCAGATCGTGCCGCCGATCGACAGCCGAATATCGGCCCTGATCGACGAGCAGTTCGACGGGGGCGGCCTGCCCGCAGAGGACGACCTGGCCGACGACGACGATCCGCTGATCGCCCGGGGAACCGCCGCCGACGTCGAGTCCTATGTCGCCGCAGCTGCGGCACTGTCGGGACTTGACGTGCCCCATGACCTGGTCGTCGCCTACACGCCCCTTCACGGCGTCGGCCGCGACGTCCTGGTCGACACCCTGACCCTGGCAGGTTTCGCCCCCCCGCACGTCGTTGAAGAACAGGGCGAGCCGGACGGAGCCTTCCCCACCGTCGAGTTCCCGAACCCCGAGGAACCCGGGGCCCTCGACCTCGTGCTGGCACTCGCCGACGAGGTGGGCGCCGACCTGGTGATCGCCAACGACCCCGACGCAGACCGCCTGGCGGTTGCCGTCCCGACCGGCAGTGGATGGCGACCCCTCACCGGTGACGAGATCGGCTCCCTCCTGGCAGAGCACGTCCTCTCGGGCGGTTCGGGGGACGACCGACTCGTCGTCACCACACTGGTGTCGTCACGACTGCTGTCGGCCCAGGCCGCCCACCACGGCGTCCGCTACGCCGACACCCTCACGGGCTTCAAGTGGATCGTCCGCCCCGGCCTCGACGACCCCTCCGCCCGCTTCGTGTTCGGCTACGAGGAGGCCCTCGGCTACCTCGTCGGCGACCTGATCCGCGACAAGGACGGGATCACGGCCGGCATCGTGTTCGCCGAACTGGCCGCCACGGCGAAGGCAGCCGGCCGGACCGTCCTCGACCTGCTCCACGACCTCTGGCGCCGCCACGGTGTGCACCGGACGGCCCTGCGGACGGTGCGCCTCGACGGTCCGGACGGTGACGGGCGCATGGCGACCCTGCTGGCGCAGTTCCGGGCATCGCCCCCGACCGAGGTCGCCGGACACCGGGTGCTCGCCACCATCGACTACGCACAGCCGGGGACCGGTCTGCCCTCCTCCGATCTGCTGGCGCTCGACCTCGACGTCGGCCGCCTGCTGCTGCGACCCAGCGGCACCGAGCCGATGCTCAAGGTCTACGCCGAGGTCATCGTCCCCGTCACCGGCGACGATGTAGCCGGATCGGAGGCAACCGGCGACACCAGCGTGGCTGCCATCGTGGATGCGGCAGTAACCCTCATAGGGTCTGCGTCGTGAAGGCACCCACCTACGCCCCGGTTCCGACCACCTCGGTCGACGAGGTGGTGCTCGAGGCCCGTGCCGCCGAACTGGGTAGCCGGTCGATCAAGACGTCGAGCAAGCGGGCCGCCCTCCACCTGGCGATCCGATGCATCGACCTGACGACGCTCGAGGGCGCCGACACCCCCGGCAAGGTTGCCTCCCTCTGCCGCAAGGCCGTGCGCCCCGATGCCACCAACCCGGCGATCCCCCACGTCGCCGCCGTGTGCGTCTACCCGGAGATGGTCGCCCATGCGGCTGCCGCGGTGACCGGCACCGGCGTGGCCGTGGCAAGCGTGGCCGGTGCCTTCCCGAGCGGGCTCTCGGACCTCGACGTCCGCACGGACGACATACGCAGCGCCGTCGCCGAAGGTGCTGACGAGATCGACATCGTCCTGAACCGTTCGGCCTTCCTCTCGGGCGACCTGGCCACGGTCCACGATGAGGTCGCCGCCTCCAAGGACGCCTGCGGCGACGCCCACCTCAAGGTCATCCTCGAGGCCGGCGAACTGGGTGGGTATGAGCCGGTGCGGCGGGCATCGATGCTGGCCATGGCAGCCGGAGCCGACTTCATCAAGACCTCGACCGGCAAGATCCCAAAGGCCGCCACGCCGGCGATGGCGCTCTGCATGGCCGAGGCGATCCGCGAACACGCCCACCAGACCGGGCGGGCCGTCGGGTTCAAGGTGGCCGGCGGCATTCGCACCGCAAAGCAGGCCTGGCACTACCTGGTCCTGATGGGCGAGACCCTCGGTACCGACTGGCTCACGCCCGACCTCTTCCGGCTGGGCGCCTCGAGCCTGCTCAACGACATCCTGCTCCAGCTCGGAAAGCTCGACAGTGGCCGCTACGGCGGCCCCGACTATGTGACCGTCGACTGATGGCCGACCAGACCCCCGACTTCGACCTCGACTACGCACCGGCCCCCGAGTCGACCGCCGTGGTCCACCTCGCCGATGAATACGGCCTGTTCATCGGCGGCGAGTTCGTGGCCCCACGATCGGGCCGCACGTTCGACACCATCAACCCAGCCACCGAGGAGCGGCTGGCCACCGTCTCCGAGGGCAACGCCGACGACGTGGACCTCGCGGTCGCCTCCGCCCGGGAGGCCTTCGAGGAGCACTGGCGCGACACCCCCGGCACCGTGCGGGCCCGCTACCTCTACCGCATCGCCCGCCAACTCCAGGAACGCTCCCGGGAGTTCGCAGTGCTCGAGACCATGGACGGCGGCAAGCCGATCCGCGAAAGCCGAGACGTGGACCTGCCGCTGGTCGCCGCCCACTTCTTCCACCACGCCGGCTGGGCCGACAAGCTCGAGTACGCCTTCCCGAACCGGAACGTGGCCCCCCACGGTGTCGTCGGCCAGATCGTTCCATGGAACTTCCCGATGCTCATGGCCGCCTGGAAGTTGGCACCGGCGCTGGCCTGCGGCAACACCGTCGTCCTCAAGCCCGCCGAGACCACGCCCCTTACGGCCCTGTTGATGGCCGAGGTGCTGCAGGACGTCGGCCTTCCCCCCGGGGTGGTCAACATCGTCACCGGCGCCGGCGACACCGGAGCGGCGCTGGTCGAACACCCCGACGTCGACAAGTTGGCGTTCACCGGCTCGACCGGTGTCGGCAAGCAGATCCAACGCTCCGCTGCCGTCCGGCGCCTGCCCCTCACCCTCGAGCTGGGTGGCAAGGCTGCCAACGTGGTCTTCGAGGACGCCGCCATCGACCAGGCCATCGAGGGCGTGATCAACGGCATCTTCTTCAACCAGGGCCACGTGTGCTGCGCCGGCTCCCGGCTGCTCGTCCAGGAATCGATCGCCGAGGGCCTCATCGAACGGCTCAAGGAGCGCATGACCCGCCTCCGGGTGGGTGACCCGCTCGACAAGAACACCGACGTGGGCGCAATCAACTCGGCTGAGCAGTTGGCCCGCATCACAGCCCTCGTCGAGTCCGGGGTCGAGGAGGGCGCTGTGCTCCACCAGGCACCCTGCGACCTGCCCGGCCGGGGATTCTGGTTCGCCCCCTCGGTGTTCACCGGCGTCCAGCAGAGCCAGCGCATCGCCCGCGAGGAGATCTTCGGACCGGTGCTGGCAGTCCAGACCTTCCGCACCCCCGACGAAGCCGTCGAGAAGGCCAACAACTCGCCCTACGGGCTCTCGGCGGGTATCTGGACCGAGAAGGGCTCCAAGATCCTCTGGATGGCCGAACGCCTGCGGGCGGGTGTCGTCTGGGCCAACACGTTCAACAAGTTCGACGCCACGAGCCCGTTCGGCGGCTACAAGGAGAGCGGCTTCGGCCGCGAAGGCGGCCTCCAGGGCCTCGGTGCGTATGTCCGCGATGTCGAAGCGCTGGAAGTGGGGGGTGGCTCCCTGTGAGTGGGCACCTGCCGGTCGACAAGACCTTCAAGTTGTTCATCGGCGGTGCCTTCCCCCGCTCCGAGTCTGGCCACACCTTCCAGGTCCGCACCGACGACGGGCGACTCCTGGCCAACGCAGCGAAGGCCTCCCGCAAGGACCTGCGCGAGGCAGTCCGTGCCGCCCGTTCGGCACAGGCCGGCTGGGCGGGGCGCACCGCCTACAACCGGGGCCAGGTGCTCTACCGGGTGGCCGAGATGCTCGACGCCCGCAGCGACGAGTTCACAGCCCTGCTCCGGGACAGCGGCCTGTCCGATGAGTCGGCCCGTGCCGAGGTCGAGCAGGCCGTCGACCGGTGGGTCTGGTACGCAGGCTGGGCCGACAAGGTCGACCAGGTACTCGGCACCGTGAACCCGGTCGCCGGCCCCTTCTTCAACTTCACGTTCCCGGAACCCACCGGCGTCGTCGTGCAGGCCGTACCCGACCATCCTCCGCTGCTTGGCCTCACCTCCCGCCTGGCTCCGGCGGTCGTCACGGGCAACACGTCGGTCGTGCTGGCCGGTGAGGCAGCGGCGCTGGTTGCCATGAGCCTCGCCGAGGTGCTGGCCACCTCCGACGTCCCGGGGGGCGTGGTCAACATCCTCACCGGCGACCGGGTCGGGCTCCTGCCCTGGGCGCTCGGCCACCTCGACGTCAACGCCGTCGACCTCTCAGGCGCCCCTGACGACCTCTCCGACGAGGCATTCGCCGACGCCGCCGAGAACGTCAAGCGCCTCGTGCACGGCGACGCCACCGCCGCCAGTCCATCGGTGATCGCCCAATTCCTCGAGATGAAGACCGTCTGGCACCCCATCGGGCGCTGAGCACCGGGGTCGCAGCGGCTCAGAGGGCGATTCGGTCGACGATCAGGGGCATCGGGGTCGGCGGCTCGTCGGATACCTCGATGGCGCCCTCGAGTGCCTCCCTGGCTGTGGCAAACCTGGCCGGGTCGTCGGCGTGGAGTTCGAGCACCGGCTGGCCGACCTCGACCGGATCGCCCGGCTTGGCCAGGCACACGATTCCGGCAGCCGCGCTGACCGGGTCCTCCTTGCGGGCCCGCCCGGCGCCCAGGCGCCATGCGGCGATTCCGACCGACAAGCAGTCCAGTCGCCTGAGCACCCCGGAGGCATCGGCGACGACGGTCTCGACATGTGGGGCGACCGGCAGCGTCGCAGACGGGTCACCACCCTGGGCGCGCACCATGTCGTCCCACACCGCCCGGGCCCGGCCTGACGCCAGTACCTCTGCCGGGTCGGCATCCAGCCCCGCCAGCGCAACCATCTCGCCGGCCAACGCCAGGGTCACCTCGACCAGGTCGGGGGGTCCGCCACCGTCGAGCACCTCGACCGACTCGGCCACCTCGAGGGCGTTGCCGGCCGTTCGGCCCAGGACCGTGTCCATCGCCGTGAGCAGTGCAACAGTGCGGACCCCGTTGTGCTCCCCGAGGCTCACCATCGTCTGCGCCAACTCGCGGGCCCGGTCGACCTCTGGCAGGAACGCCCCGGAGCCGACCTTCACGTCGAGCACCAGTGATTCGGTCCCCTCGGCGATCTTCTTCGACATGATCGAGCTGGCGATCAACGGGATGGAGTCGACCGTCGAAGTCACATCGCGTAGCGCATAGAGCCGCCGGTCGGCCGGGGCCAGGTCCTCGGTGGCGCCGGCGATCACGCCACCGACGGTGCGCAGCACCTCGACCATGGCAGCCGGCTCGAGAGTGGCACTCCAACCCGGGATCGACTCCATCTTGTCGAGCGTGCCACCCGTGTGGCCCAGGCCCCGGCCCGACAACTGGGGCACCGCCGCCCCGCAGGCCGCCACGAGGGGCACGAGCACCAGCGACACCTTGTCGCCGACGCCGCCCGTGGAGTGCTTGTCGACCGTCGGCCGACCGACACCGGACAGGTCGAGCGTGCGGCCCGAGTCGACCATCGCCCGCGTCCAGGTGGCCAGCTCGTCGGGCTCCATGCCCTCGAAGAAGATCGCCATTGCCAGCGCCGCCGCCTGCTCGTCGGCTATCACCCCGCCCTCGGCGTAGCGGCCGATGAACCAGCCGATCTGCTCGTCGGAGAGACGTCCACCGTCGCGCTTGGTGCGGATGACCTCGACGGCGTCCATCGACTTCAGTCCAGCAGGTCGTCGGGGCCGAACGCATCGGGCAGGAGGTCACCCAGTGGCCTCGGCCCACCCGGTCCGTCGACCAGCAGCGAGGCCCCGCCGGCCTCGAACAGCAGTTGACGGCAGCGACCACAGGGGGAGATGGCCTCGCCGGCCGGGTTCGTAGCCACGGCCGCCACCAGCCTCCCTCCGCCCGTGAGGTGCAGGTCGGACACCATCCCGCATTCGGCACACAGCGTGAGCCCGTACGAGGCGTTTTCGACGTTGCAACCCGACACGATCCGGCCGTCGTCGACCAGACCGGCAGCCCCGACCGGGAAGTCCGAGTAGGGGCAGTAGGCGGTGGCCGCCGCCTCGGCGGCTATCGAGCGCAGGGCGTCCCAGTCGAAATCTTCGGCATCCGGTGTGTCCACGGCATCCACCATGCCCCCATGCTGCCGCATACGGGCGTCCCACCACACCATGGCGGCCTGCGCCCTAACCTGACCACGTCAACCTTGACCCGGGAATGCACCCTTGACCGCCACCGTTGAATCGCCGGAGTTGATCCGGACCGTCGAACCGGACATCCCGGCGCTCATCGACACCCACAGGGAACGCCGCGAACGCTGGTACGCCCACGAGGTGGTCCCATGGGAACAGGGCCGCAACCATCGGGACGAACCCCGGGGTGAATCCCAGGCCACCGTCTCCCGACAGGTCCGCACCGCCCCCGTTCTCAACCTGCTGACCGGGGACAACCTGCCCTACCGCCACGCCCGCATCTCCGGGGCATTCGCCGATGAGCCGGCCATGGCCGAATGGTCGGGGCTCCGGACCGCCGAGGAGGGCCGGGACGAGTTGGTGGACATCACCGGCACCCCCATCGAGCAGGCCGAACGCTTCGAAGCCGGGCTCGCACGGCGCCAGAGGACCTGACACCCGTCGACCCGCCACCATGCGCCCCCCACCACTCCTCTGGATCCTTCGACTGGTCGTGCGTCGACCCCACCGGGGCGCCTCCTGTCCGCCGGAGCCGGCGGACTACCTGCTCCCCGACCTCGACGGTGGTCCCGGGCCCACCGTGGACGGGATCCCCGTCGCGCACACCCGCCCCGACGCCCACGGCTGGGCGCCGGCGGTCCTGGCCGACTGCCGGGACCCGCTTCCCGAGGGGGCACCCGACCTTCGCGGCGTCTGGATCGTCGAGCACGGCAGGATGCGTGGGATGGTCCAGCGCATCGAACAGGCCGGCGACCGCGTGGTCATCACGGTCGGTTCCCTGGTCCACGACATGCGTGCCGACGGCACCCTCGAGGGAGGTGTCCACGACGTGGACCCGAACGCCGGCGAGGTCCACGTGGCTGCCGATTTCACCGACGGCCGACTCGACCTCCGACCGAACGGCGGACGGGTCATGGTCTCCCGCAGGCTCGACACCGCTGATGCCGAGGTCATGCACTGGCGCTACGGCCCGTTCCGGAACCGTTGTCGCCGCCTCGCCGGCCCACCCGGTGGAGCGGGCTCCGCCTAGAGCTTGAACCGGTAGACGTTCGTTGCGCGCTCCTCGAAGCCGAGGCGCTGGTAGAGGCGATTGGCAGCCTCCCTCGACGGGCGGGAAGTCAGGTCCACGGTCGAGGCACCTGCAGCGCGGGCCCGGTCCAGGGCCGCCAGGTTCAACGCCTCGCCCACGCCCCTGCCCCTCACCGATTCGTCTACGACCACGTCCTCGATCCATGCACGGAGACCGGTCGGTATGCGAAACAGGACCAGTGTGAGGCTTCCGACGATCACACCGTCGTCCTCTGCGACCAGGAGCACCGATGCCCCAGAGGACACGATCTCCCTGAGGGCCGCTGCATCGGGTGCAGGGTTTGAACGCGACAACTGCGGGATCAGGCGGGCCATCGCCCCGATCAGGTCGTCATCGACGTCGGTCACCTCACGAATCGCCACCACGGTTGCCGAGTGTACGTCCCGGTGCGACGGGTGGCGGGAGCGCATCGCCCGAGTCACCGATACCCTCGCGGCCAATGAGCGTTCCTCCTCCCGCACCACACCTCCACTGGGACCAGGAGCCCACCCTCGAGGACCCGATCGTGCTGGCGGCCTTCGAGGGCTGGAACGATGCTGGCGAGGCAGCCAGCACCGCAGCCCGCTACGTACGCGACCACTTCGTAGCCGACGAGGTCGGCACGATCGAAGCCGAGGACTTCTTCGACTTCACGGTCGCCCGCCCGTTCGTGCACCTGGTCGACGGCCAACGCATCATCGAATGGCCCGCCACGACCGTCTACGTCGCCAGCCTGCCCGACGCCACACACGACCTGGTCGTGCTCGTCGGACACGAGCCCCAACTGCGGTGGCGCACGTTCGCCGACCACGTGGCCAGCGTCGCCCGCCGGGTCGGCGCCCACCACGTCGTCACCCTCGGGGCCCTGCTGGCCGACGTTCCGCACACCCGACCGGTCCAGGTCTTCGGCAGCACGGACAACACCGACCTCGCCGACCGGCTGGGCCTCATGCCGTCGGAATACCAGGGCCCCACCGGAATAGTGGGGGTACTCGGCGCACGCCTCCGTGAATCGGGCCTCTCGACGGCATCGCTCTGGGCCAGCGTCCCCGCCTACGTCTCGAGCGCCCCATCCCCCAAGGCCGCCCTTGCACTCGTCGAGAAGGTCAGCGTGGTCCTGGGCGTACCCCTGCCCAGTACCGACCTCCAGATCGCCAGCGCCGCCTACGAACGCCAGATCAGCGACCTGGTCGCCGAGGACGAGCGCACCGCCGAGTTCGTCGAGGAACTGGAGACGCACTACGACTCGCAGGATGCGCAGGACGAATTCATCGAAGACGCGTACATCGGGTTCGACAGCACCGACGTGGCAAGCATCTCCGACGACCCGGAGTCGCTGGTTGCCGAGGTCGAGGACTTCCTGCGCAACAACCCGGGCCGCAGTTAGGCGCCTACCGGCGGGTCGCCTCCGAGCCACGGAGGGTCACGGGGTGCATCGAACCTGACCTCCACCGGTTCGCCACGAATCGCCGCAAAGGATTCGGCAGCCCACTCGTCGGCGAGGATCGTGTGCTCCGGCAGGTCCCCCTCGGCGAAGAAGCCCACGTCCCGGCACTCCATCGGGTGGGGTGTGAGCGAACCCCCCGTCATCCGGCAGTGGAAGACCAGCGAATAGAGCGGAATGCCGGTAAAGCCCAGGCGCAGCCCGTCGAGTATGGCGATCGGTCGGAGCACCTCGCAGTCGATGCCGGTCTCCTCGCGGACCTCCTTGACCACCACCTCGGCCGGTGAGTAGCCGACATCCGCCCAACCCGTCGGGTAGAGCCAAAGCCCGGATTCGGCCCGCTGGACCAGCAGGATCTCGCCGTCGTCGTTGCCGACTACGGCTCCCACGGTGACCTTCGGCGTGACATAGCCGGGGACGCCCGAACCCACCGATTCCAGCCATCCACCTACGAGCGTCTCGCTGTCGAAGGCTGAACCGGCCCGCTCCCGAATGTCGGCGGCGACGTTGAGCACCTCCTCGAAGCGCTCCCGCTCGTAGACCACGTCGGAGAAGGCCAGCCCCGTGCGGGCAATGGCGGCCAGGGCCTCGGACCAGCGCATCAGGTCGACTTCGGAGGGTGCCCTGGAATCCACGGACATCGACCGTAGGCGATCCCGGGCGTTGGATCAGAAGTCGACGTCGATCCAACGCAGGACGGCGAGTTCGATCTCGGTCAGGTGCTCCCCATCGAGGATCTTGGACCCGGAGGAGTCCCGGATGTAGAAGGCATCGATCACGTCGGAACCCAGCGTCTGCACGCGGGCACTCACGATGTCGAGGTCGAGTTCGGCGAACGCCCGGGTTATCCGGTACAGGACACCCACACCGTCCGGACAGGTGACCTCGAGGACCGTGGCCGAGGTGGAACTCCGGTTGTCGACGGTGACCCTCGGCTTGGCCGGTCGGGCCGAAGTCGGTGCCGTCAGATACACCCGCGAGCGGTCCCCGAGTCGGGCGGACAACGCCAGGCGACCTGCCAGCGCCTGCTCGATCTGTCCTCCCACCTGCTCCCAATCAGGGGCATTGCCGAATACCGCCCTCACCCGGAACACGGACAGGGCCCGCCCTCTCTCCGAATGTGCGGCGGCTGCCACTACGCCTGCGCCGTTGAGGGCCAGGACGCCGGCCACCTTCGAGAACACGCCGGGTCGGTCATCGGCCACAACGGTCAGCGTCAAGCCGTCACCGCTGACGACCAGGCCGCTGCGCTGGATCAGTTCGCGTTGCCCCGCGTCCGGGAACGAGTCACCGATCACCTCGGCCAGATCGCCTCCGGCAAGGAAGTGGTCGACGCGCCGCACCAGTTCGTGTACAAGTTCCGCCTTCCAGGTGCTCCAGGCCGACGGGCCTGTGGCGATCGAGTCGGCCTCGGTGAGGGCACCCAGCAGGGCCAGCAACTGGCGGCCCCCGACCGCTTCCGCCACCGACCGGATTGTTCCGTCGTCATCGAGGTCGCGTCGGGTGGCAGCATCCGGCAGCAACAGGTGGTGCTCGACCATGGCGACCAGAAGGTCTACATCCGTCCCGGGAAACCCCATCCGGGAGGCGATGGTCGCCACGAGTTCCCGACCCACCTCGGTGTGGTCGCCCGGGTAGCCCTTGCCGATGTCGTGGAGCAGCGCTCCGACGAGCAGCAGGTCGGGCCGATCGACCCGGTCGACCAGGAGAGATGCTTCGGCGACGGTCACGAGCAGGTGTCGGTCCACCGTGAACCTGTGGTAGGCGTTGCGTTGCGGGCGGGACCTGCAGGGCTCCCATTCCGGAAGGATCGGGACGAAGAGACCCGCCTGGTCGAGGTCCTCGATCACCACCACCGACGGCTCACCGGTGGCCAGCAGGTCCACGAAGACCTGCCGGGCCTCGTCGGACCAGGGCTCCGGCAGCGGGGGTGCCTCGTCGACCAGGCGCGCGAGCGACCGGCGGGCCAGAAGTGCCGAGTGGCCTGCTGCAACATGGGCGCAGCGCAGCACCGCCAGCGGGTCATCGAAGGTTTCCGAGTCGGCGAGGTGGACCAGGCCATCCTCGAGGATCATCCCCGGGGCGACCTCCCGGCGACGACGACGGACGAGGGGATTCCGGCGCCCCTTGTTGCGCAGGTCCCGGCTGATGCGTCGCAACGCACCCTCACCGGTCCAGGCGATGGAGCGGCCCGCCCCGGCAACGTCAGCCATCAGCAGGTCGGCGTCCCTGTATCCCAGCCGGGCAGCCACCTCGTCCTGGAGTTCCAACAGCAGGCGGTCGCTGAGCCGACCAGTGACACGGTGGATCTCCACGCGTGCTGCGAGCAGGGTCTCAGATGCCTCCGCCAGAACAATCGACTCTGCCTCGCGGAGAATCGGCTCGTTCATCTCGAGCCAGCCGAGGGTGTGGACATCGCGGAGACCACCACGGCCCTCCTTGAGGTCGGGCTCCAGCAGGAAGGCGACCTCTCCGAACCGGGCGTGCCGCTCGGCCACGGCTGCACCGAGGTCCCGGAGGTGGCCCCGCCAGCGTGATGACCACTGTGCCCTCCCTCCGTCCCCCAGGGCGGTCGCCAGGGAGTCGTCGCCGGCGATGAACCGCGCACTCAACAGGCTCGTCGCCGTGTCGAGGCTCTCACGGGCCACTTCGAGGATCTGGTCGACCGTGCCCACCTGGTGCCCCAACTTCAGCCCGGAGTCCCACACCGGATACCAGAGGCCGTCGGCGACTGAGGCGATCTCCACGCCGGGTGCATGGACCAGCGCAACGTCCAGGTCGCTGCACGGACACAACCGCTGCCTCCCGTAGCCACCCAGGGCCACGAGGGCGGTGCCGTCCGGTGAGCCGATCGCCGAATAGAGCGCTGCCAGGTACCCGTCGACCCGATCTGTCCGTGCCTCGCACCATGCGGTACCGGTCAACGAGTCGTCGGCGAGCAGGTCGTCGATCGCACATGTCGGAACGGCCGGCGAACCCTCCGTCATCCGCCACTCCCCACTTCGGGAAATCGTCGGAAGAAGGCCGACCGCGGCAGCACCTCGGCAAGGCCTGCCGACCGGGCACCACCGATGACCGCCACGTCGACATGAGGGGCGAAGCCCACGACCCGACCCAGGTCGGCGGAGCCGCTGCAGACGGCCTCCAGGGCACCGGGTCGGGCGAGGTCGACGACGAACAGGTCGGCTTCACCGTCGAGGAGCGTCGCCGGATCGGGGACGAACTCGACGGAGACCTCCGGCGCACTCAATCTGGAACGGTCCATCAGGTCGGGGACGAAGGCCCGTACCCGCATGGTCACGGATCGGACCGGAGGACGTCGTCGAGGTTGCCGGGTCATAGGTCGGCCGGGTCGAGGGTGACGTAGCGGTAGCCGGCGGCCGACACCGCTGCCACGACCTCAGAAAGACCGTGCTCGGGGACCCCGATACGGGCCGTGTCGTCGTAGTGGCGTACCCGAATCTCGTCGAATCCCGGTCGATGCAGGCCCGCCTCGGCACGTTCCACGGTCGAGAGCACGGACACGCTGACCGGGGAGCCGCAGGGGACGCGGGAGGCAGGGCACGGCCCGGCCGGCTTGTCCCAGGTACGCAGGCCCATCAGGCGGGACTGTTCCAGGACCTCGGCCCTGGTGAAGCCGGCATCGAGGAGGGGGAACCGGGCACCCCGACCGGCGACTGCCTGCTGTCCGGGACGGTGGTCGCCCACGTCGTCGAGCGTGATGCCGGGCAGCACCGTCGCCCCTTCGGCGTCGGCCATCGGCCTGACGGCATCCATGAGCGCTTCCCTGCAATGGAAGCAACGGTCGGGGTCGTCGGCCCGGTAGGCGGCCGAGGCCATCTCTTCGGTCTCGACCGGGGTCCGGCACAGGCCCCACTCGTCTGCCGGGGCGGCAGCGGCCTCCCATTCGGCTGCGACGAGCGAGGGCGACACGGCCGTGACGGCCCTGGCCCGATCAGGGCCGAGCGTCCCGTGGGCGACGCCGGCGAGGAACGCCGAGTCGACTCCACCGAGAAGGCCACCACGACGCTTCCGAGGGACTCGAGGTCGGCACACAGGCGGTCCGGGGGCGTCACCCCGGCTTGAATGGACAGGCACACCGAGTCGCTACCCGGCACGGCAGCCGACGCTGTCGAGGACCTCGTCGAGGGAGCCGACGACGCCCGTGTAGAAGGGTCCGAACTCCGCGTAGACCGCGGACGCCTCGTCGTAGCGCAGCGTGTAGACGACGTCCTTGATGTCGTCGGGCCGTTGGCCGAACAGCGTGACACCCCACTCGTAGTCGTCTACGCCGGTCGAGGCGGTGACGACCTGCACTATCCGGCCGGCGAACTTCCGACCCGAAGTGCCGTGCTCCACCATCAGGTCGCGGCGCTCCTCGAAGGAGAGGGTGAACCAGTTGGACTGCTCACCCCGCCGCTTCGACATCGGATAGAAGCACCAGGCAGGCTTTCCCTCAGGGGGCAGCACGGGACGCAGCCGGGCCTCCTTCATCTCGTCGGGGATGTCGGCGGCGTACTCGGAGACCTCGGTCAGCGAGACGTAGCTGTCGACGACCTCGAGGCCCGCCTCGGTGAGGCCGGTCTGGAGGCCCCGGAGGCGCCACAGGTCGTCGCCGAGCACCATGAAGGCCAGGTCGGCCTTGTGCCCGAGGACCGCCACCGGCACGACCTGGTCGCCTGTCGTCTCTGCAGCACCGACCACGGCCCGCACGGCATCGGAATCCGCCAGGGGGCCGACCCTGCAGAACAGGTGAAGGACCCCGAGGCCCTCGGCGGGGGTGGCCGGCTCGCTCATGGCGCTGAGTGTACGGAACCGAACCGGGCCGTGGTGCGGTGGAGAAGTCGGTTGCCCAGGTCAGTCGTGCGTATAGAAGTTCAGCCGGTTGTCGCGGGCGAAGCCCACCAGTTGCAGGCCGGCGGTGCGGGCGGTCTCGACGGCCAGGGCCGATGGGCCGCTCACGGCCACGAGTGCGGCAAAGCCGGCCGCCCATGCCTTCTGGACCATCTCGAACGAGGCCCTACCGCTGGCCCACAGCCCGAGGTCGTTGGCGGGCAGGTGCCCGTCGAGGTACAGCCGACCCACCACCTTGTCGACGGCGTTGTGGCGGCCGATGTCCTCCCGAAGCACCAGGGGACGACCGGTCCGATCGAAGGCGACCGCAGCGTGTACGGCGCCCGTGGTGCCGAAGAGGGCCTGGCCGTCGACGATCCGCTCCGTCATGCCCGCCAGCACATCCAGGCCGAACGGCTCGACGTCCAGCGGCTCGAGTCGTTCGACCAACTCGTCGATGGCCATCGAACCGCATATCCCGCACGACGAGGAGGCCGGCCCCAGCCGCGGCGTGGGTACCGGAGCGACCCCGCCGGTTTCGACGGTGACGTCGTTGAATTCGGCTTCCGCTGCCGAGCCCTGCCCGCAGTATCGAACGGCCCGGACCGGGGCACCGTCGAGCATTCCTTCCGTGACGAGAAAGCCGACGGCCAACTCGAAGTCGTCGCCCGGGGTGCGCATGGTGGTGGCAACCAGTTCACCGTCGAGGCGCACGGACATGGGCTCCTCGACGATCAGGTCGTCCTGGACCCGCCGGGAACCCTCGGAGTCATGCCGGCGCGTCAGCACCCGTTGCGTCCGACCCCTGCTCATCGGCCTGCTCCTGCTGTGACCACGCCCATCAGTGAACAGCCCCCTTGTCCCAAAACGGCGAAAGGGCGCCCCGTGGGGCGCCCCTCGCCTGAAACGACTTCCTAGAAGTCCATGTCCGGCATGCCGCCGCCGGCTCCGTCCTCGGGGGCATCGGCGATGACCGCCTCGGTCGTGAGGAAGAGTGCGGCTATCGAAGCGGCGTTCTGGAGCGCCGACCGGGTCACCTTGGCGGCATCGATGATGCCTGCTGCGACCAGGTCCTCGTACTCGCCCGTGGCGGCGTTGAGGCCGTTGGGGCCCTCGAGGCCGCGCACGCGCTCGACGACGACACCGCCCTCGAGGCCCGCGTTCACGGCGATCTGGTGCAGTGGTCCCTCGAGCGCATGGGCCACGATGCGTGCACCGGTCGCCTCGTCGGTCGGGAGGCCATCTGCGACCGATCGGGCCACAGCCTGGGCACGGAGCAGGGCCACGCCACCGCCGGCGACGACCCCTTCCTCGATGGCCGCCTTGGTCGTGCTGACCGCGTCCTCGATGCGGTGCTTCTTCTCCTTGAGTTCCACCTCGGTGGCAGCGCCTACCTTGAGCACGGCTACGCCTCCCGAGAGCTTGGCGAGGCGTTCCTGGAGCTTCTCGAGGTCGTAGTCGGAGTCGGTGTTGTCGATCTCAGCCCTGATCTGGCTGATCCGGCCGTTGATGTCGGCCTCGTCGCCCCCGCCCTCGACGATCGTGGTCTCGTCCTTGGAGACGACGACCTTGCGGGCACGTCCCAACATGTCGAGGGAGACGTTCTCGACCTTGAGGCCAACCTCCTCGGTGATGACCTGTCCACCGGTGAGGATGGCCATGTCCTGGAGCATTGCCTTGCGCCGGTCACCGAACCCGGGGGCCTTGACGGCAGCGGCGGTGAAGGTGCCGCGGATCTTGTTGACCACGAGGGTGGCCAGGGCCTCGCCCTCGACGTCCTCGGCGATGATCAGCAGCGGACGCCCTGCCTGCATGACCTTCTCGAGGGCGGGCACGAGGTCGCGTACGGTCGAGACCTTGGAGCCGACGAACAGCAGGTAGGGATCCTCGAGTGCTGCCTCCATGCGCTCAGGGTCGGTGACGAAGTACGGCGAGATGTAGCCCTTGTCGAAGCGCATTCCCTCGACGAGGTCCATCTCGATGCCGAAGGTCTGGCCCTCCTCGACGGTGATCACGCCGTCCTTGCCGACCTTGTCGATCGCCTCGGAGATCATGGAACCGATGTCCGGGTCGGCAGCCGAGATGGCGGCCACGTTGGCGATCTGGCCCTTGTCGCTCGAGACGTCGACGGCGCCGGCGAGGATCGACTCGACCGAGGTGGCAACGGCGGTCTCGATGCCCTTCTTGACCGACATCGGGTTGGCGCCGGCAGCGACGTTGCGCAGGCCTTCGCGGATCATCGACCAGGCCAGCACGGTAGCGGTGGTGGTGCCGTCGCCCGCCACGTCGTCGGTCTTCTTGGCGACCTCCTTGACGAGCTCGGCGCCGATCCTCTCGAAGGGGTCCTCGAGATCGATCTCCTTGGCGATGGAGACGCCGTCGTTGGTGATCGTGGGAGCGCCCCACTTCTTGTCGAGCACGACGTTGCGGCCCTTGGGGCCAAGCGTGACCCGGACGGCATCTGCCAGTTGGTTCATGCCCTTTTCGAGCGACCGGCGGGCCTGCTCGTCAAAACTGATGTTCTTCGCCATTGGCGGAAGCCTTTCTCTGGGTTCGAAATCGTGGGAAGAGGCGCTGGAAGGTCAGGTTCGCAGCACTTGGCACTCTCCCCTGACGAGTGCCAATCCAATCAGCGTCGGCCGGGAATCACAACCTCCACGGGGGACCAGATCGGTTCCTGCATGCGGGACCAGACCGCTCCCTCACCCTCCGGCTACGGCCGGGACGATGGCGACGGTCGCACCATCGGGAACCGGGGTATCGAGGCCGTCGAGGAAGCGCACGTCCTCGTCGCTCACGAAGACGTTGACGAACCGGCGCAGGGCACCCGACTCGTCGAGGATACGTGAACCGAAACCGGGGTGGGATGCCTCTAGCGCCCCGAGGGCCTCGCCAACGGTTGCGCCATCGACCTCGACCTCGCCGGCACCGGCGGTGAGGGGACGCAACGTGGTGGGAATGCGGATGGTGACGGCCATGGGTTGCCTCCGTGGGCTGGCGCACGGCGGGTGCCGGCGGCGGACTGGTCCAATGAACCTATCGACGCACGCCCCGATCGGTGCCCGCAACTCCTGTTCCTGCCCCCCCGGCAACCTCTGCCACGACGGCCTCCACGCACCCGGCAGGATCGGTACGGGCCCGTTCCTCGCCGAAGCGTTCTACCAGCGATACCACGTCGGGATGGCCGGCGAGGTCGGTGGTGACCTGCCCGGCCACGACCAGGACCGGTAGCCCTGCAGCGGCTGCGTAGGCCGACACTCCCCCTACGACCTTCCCCTGGTAGGAGGTGGCATCCAGCATCCCCTCTCCCGTCACGACGAGGTCCGCACCTTCGAGGGCTTCGTCCAACGCCAACTCCTCGGCCACCAGGTCGATCCCATCCACCAACTCGCCGCCGATTGCGGCGAGGCCACCAGCCAGTCCACCTGCGGCCCCCGCCCGGTCGAGGTCCGCCACGTCGATCCCGAAGTCGTCCTCGTAGCGCTGGGCCAGGCGGACGAGTCGGCGGCGCAACATCTCGATCTGGGACGGCGATGCCCCCTTCTGTGGTCCGAAGACCTCTGCAGCACCGGTGAAGGGCGTCCGGACGTCACAGGCCACCAGCAGTTCGATGCCCCGGTAGCGGGCGGATGACCCCATGGCTCTGAGCGCTCCGAGCCCGCCGTCGGTCGTCGCGGAACCACCGACCGCCACGATCACCCGCCGGGCCCCCGACTCGACCGCCTCGCGGATGAGCTCGCCGGTCCCCGCAGTCGTGGCATCGAGGGGCTCGTTGCCCTCGGCTCCGCCGGCGAGGACCAGGCCTGATGCCTGCGCCATCTCTATGACCGCCGATCGCCCGTCGAGACGCCATTCCGCCACGACGGGGTCGCCGAGCGGCCCGGTTACCGTCGACCGGCGGTTGGCGCCGCCCAGGACCTCGAGGGTTCCCTCTCCGCCGTCGGCCATCGGCAGGGCCGTCCCCGTACCCCCGGTGGAGCGCACGCCGCGCACGACCGCATCGGCGATCTCGGCAGCGGTGGCGGTCCCGCGGAACTTGTCTGGAGCGGCGACGAGGCGCACGCCGGAAGACCGGTATCAGCCGTTGTGGATGCGGTCGTCGGCGCCGAGGATCACAACTATGTCCGCCGTCTCCAGACGATCCAGGGCGTTCTCGGCGAGGCCTGTTGCCAGTCCGGTCGGCGGAATCTGCGCCAACAGGTCGGGGCTGTCCGGGGCGAGGAGGTCCATCACCGCCCGGGCCTCGAGCCCCATCCCGGGCCTGAAGTAGATCATCGTGGCATCGGTGGGTTGGGCGTTCGCCGGCGGAAGCGTGGAGTAGCCCTTCGGCGCGAGGAGTTGCGTCACCGCAGCGGCCGCCCTCGCCGTGCCGGAACCGTTGGCGACGAGCACCTGGACGTCGCTGGGAGCTTCGGTGACCGTGGGAAACAGGGTGGACGTGGTTTCGGTGACGCCGTCACCGGAACCGTCGCCCGTGGCGTCGCCGGAACCGTCGCCCGTGGCGTCGCCGGAACCATCGCCCGTGGCGTCGCCGGAACCATCGCCCGTGGCGTCGCCGGAACCATCGCCCGTGGCGTCGCCGGAACCATCGCCCGTGGCGTCGCCGTTGCGATCCTCCGCCTGCTCCGCGGTCGTCGGGGCCGGCTGGTCGTCCGAAAGGCTCACACCGTCGTCGAGGCCCTTCCAGAGCAGCGCGGTACCGAGCAGGACTGCGACGACGATCAGCAGCAACGCACGCGGTGCCGTTGCACTGTTGCTGGGCCCGAGGCCCGCTCCACCACGACCAGCGGCCATCAGCGTCCGTCCCTTTCCTGTGGCGGCAACTCGAATCGGGCCTTCCGGCGGCGATCCCTCCGACGGCGCAGACGAAGCACGACCAACGGATCGTGTTCGAGCGCTTCCGGTGTGTCCAGGAGTTCGCCCAGCAACTGGTAGTAGCGCGTGACGGACAACTCGAAACGCTCGTTGATGAGCCCCTCCTTGGGGGCATCGAGGGTCCACCAGGACCGCTCGAATTCGAGGATCTCCCGGTCTCGATCTGTCAATGGCACAGCGCGATCATCCTCCGCCACCGGCCCGAGTGCAAGCACCCCCCGGCCGACCCACCCTTCCGGGGCTCCCAACGCCGTACGATCGCCTTCCGAAGGCCCACCCGCCCGAGTAGCTCAGTTGGCCAGAGCAGGCGCCTTGTAAGCGTCAGGCCGTCGGTTCGAATCCGACCTCGGGCTCGATCGGACCGCGTCTTCGCGGCCCAGCACCCGTTCAAGCGCCGGCGTCGCGTCTCCTGGCCACCTCGAAGAGCGCCACCGCCGCCGCCGCGGAGACGTTCATCGAGGCCAGCACACCCTGCAAAGGGATATGGGCGACGGTGTCGCACCTCTCGCGCACCAGGCGCGAGAGGCCGGCACCCTCGGCGCCCATCACCAGCGCCACCGGGCCGTCGGCCACCGTGAGGTCGTGGATCGTGTCGGAGCCGCCGATGTCGAGGCCCACGGTCCAGATGCCGACCTTTGCCAGGAGCGCCATGGCCTTCGGGAGACCCGACACGGTGGCCAGGCGCAGGTGCTCGATGGCCCCGGCCGCCGACTTTGCGGCAGTCGCCGTCACCCGGGCGGCCCGATGCCTGGGCAACACCACGCCGGTCACCCCGGCACATTCGGCAGAACGCAGGATGGCACCCAGGTTCCCCGGGTCGGTGACACCGTCCAGGAGGAGCAGGAAAGGCGGCCGGCCGGCCGGGCCGGACGACGTCAGGAGCGCCTCGAGACCATGGTCCTCGAGCGGGGCGGCGAACGCCACGACCCCCTGCGGGGCCTCCGTGCGGGCCATCGACTCGAACCTGCCCCGCGCCACCTCGCGGATCGTGACCTTGTGCTCGTCGGCCAGGTCGATGATGTCGTCGAGGATCGGCGCCGGGTCCAGGTCTCCGGCGAGGATCACCTCTCGCGTTCGTCGGGTCCCGGCCAGGAGAAGTTCGCGGACAGCCTGACGGCCCTCGACCTGGTCACCGCCGAGGCCCTTCGGTGGACCGTCCCTGCGACGCCGCTGGGGCGTGGTGCCCCGCTGGCCAGGATGCCCACGTCCCCCATCCCTGCGGTCGCCCTTCCCGCGTCCAGGGCCCCCACCGGGACCGCGGCGTTGTCCACCGCCCTTCGGTCGACCCCCACTCACGGGCGCTGCACCAGGGCCACCACCAGGCAGGCGATGCCCTCCCTGCGACCGATCGCACCCAGCCCCTCGGCTCGCCGGCCCGTGACCCGAACGGGTGCACCGACGACCGCCTCGAGGCGCTCGCGCATCTCATCCCGCTTCGGTGCAAGCCTCGGCGCCTCGGCGATGACCGAACAGTCCACGTTGCCGATCTCCCAACCCTCGGCACGCACAGTGGCCACCGTGTCGGCAAGCAGCACCATGCTGTCGGCACCGGCGAACCGCTCGTCGGTGTCCGGATAGCGCCCGCCGATGTCGCCAAGCCCGGCGGCGCCGAGCAGGGCATCGATGCAGGCGTGGGCCACGGCGTCGGCGTCGCTGTGGCCCACGAGGCCAGGCCCGTCGAACTCGACACCGGCCAGGACCATGCGACGGTCCGGGTCGTCCGAGAAGGCGTGAACGTCGAATCCCTGGCCGACCCGTACCTCACCCATCAGAGGACCCCAGCAGTTCGCGGGCAACCAGCAGGTCGACCGGACGGGTGATCTTGAGGTTGTCGGCCTCGCCTTCCACGACCACCACCCTGCCACCGTTGGACTCGACGAGGGTGGCGTCGTCGGATGCATCGTCGCCGCCTGCATGCGCCGCCCGGAGGGTCGCCGCCGGGAACCCCTGCGGCGTCTGGACCGCGAACACTCCCGTCCGGTCGACTGCGCCCTCCACCCGACGCAACGAATCACTCACCGGGACCCCTGGAACCACGGCATCTGCACCGTTGCGTACAGCGGCCACCACCGCAGCGAAGAGCCCACGGCTGGCCAGGGGTCGCGCACCGTCGTGGACGATTACGATCGATGCGTCATCCGGCACGACCGCCAGCCCGGCCCGAACGGACGCCGACCTGGTCGCACCACCGGCGACCACCGCAGCCACCATGTCGATCCCGGAGAGGCGCTGGACGACCTCCTCGACTGCCGTTGCCGACACCACGACGACGACCCCGTCCGACCCTTCGGCGGCAGCGACAGACCGCTCGAGCACCGGCCGACCGTGCAGGTCGGCCGACTGCTTGTCGGCCCCGAATCGATCGCCCTTCCCGGCGGCCACGACGATGGTCCAGACGCTCATGGGTGCGACGCAGCAGGAGGGCAGGGGGGACACGGCATCGTCCGTACAGGTGTGTTCACCTCACTAGCATGGCGAGCCGACATGCCGGACACCACACTCTTCCGAGAAACCACGCTGTTCGCAAGCCTCGACGACGGGGCCCTGTCCACGATCGTCGGGGCCTCGACCGACCGCGAGCTACTTCGCGGCGACGTCATCTTCCGCGAGGATGACGAGCCCGACGAGCTCTTCATCGTCAAGTCGGGGCGGATCGCCATCGCCAACAAGTCGTTCGACCGCCGCGAGTCGATGGTGGCGCTGATGGAGCCCGGCGACCTGTTCGGCGAAATGGGTCTCTTCGACGGTCGCGGACGATCGGCCGAGGCACGCGCCCTCGAGACCTCGGTCGTGATCGCAGTTTCCTACGAACCTGTCCGACAGCTCTACGAGGACGACCCCACCCTGTTGTGGCGCGTGATCGAGATGCTGGCCGGCCGACTCCGCAACATGGACGCTGCGCTCGCCGATTCGGTGTTCCTCGATGTCACCGGCCGAACGGCCAAGCGCCTGCTGGACCTGGCGGGCGAGTCCGACGAGTTCTCGCTGCCGATCACGCAGGAGGAGTTGGCCGGCATGGTCGGCGCCTCGCGGGAACGCGTCAACAAGGCCATCGCCCAGTTCATCCGGCTGGGCTGGATAGAACAGATCGACCGCACCTACCGCATCACCAACCGGGAACAGCTCACGATCCGCTCCCGCTGAGTTCAGCCGGACAGCCAGGCGAGCACCCGCATCCAGGCATCCGCCGCATCACCTGGTCGATGTGCCGGACGTGAGGCATCGTGCACGAAGCCGTGGTCGGCTCCCTCGTAGCGGACGACCGTGGCGCCGGCCGCCTCCAGGTCGTCGACATGGTCGGGTGGGGTCCAGCGATCTTCGGTTCCGATGATCGCCAGCACGGACCCTGCATCGCCGGTCGACAGGAGGTCGAGCGGCTCACTCTGACCGGCCCCCTGCCACTGCTCCGGAACGTGGATCATCCCGTAGAAGGGACAGTGTCGGTGGAACCGACCGGTGGAGACGGCCTTGAGTACGTACATGCCGCCCATGCAGAAGCCGAGGATGCCGACGGTGTCGGCGCCCGTCGCATCAGCGGCAGCGGCAGCATCTCCCATGACCCGATCGTCACCGAGCGTCGCCCCGGCGTCGAGGCGGTCGGCGACCTCGAGGTGTTCGCGGCCCGGATAGAGCTCGAAGGCACAGACGGACCACCCCTGATCCTCGGCCAGGCGGGCCACAAGGTCGTCGAAGAGGGGCCGTAACCCCATGATGTCGGGAACCACCACCAGGCCACGGTCGGACGGGCCGTCGGCAGGGTGGACGAGTTCGGCGGGCGTGCCTGAGGGAAGCTCGATGCGCATGCGTCACTCTTGCACGCCGGGACCCCCTCCTCCGGTACTACCTCGGGCGGCAGGGGACCCCGGCTGCGAACACCCTGCCAGCAGGCCCGTCGCCTCCACGGCCTCGGCGAGCGTGCGCACCCGGACGACCTCCATGCCGGGCGGCCCCTCCGGCCCCGACTCGGGCAGCACGGCCCGGGTGAAGCCCAGGCGCTGTGCCTCCTGGAGGCGGCGTTCGAGGTGTGCCACCTGACGAACCTCGCCGCCGAGGCCCACCTCTCCACAGGCCACGGTGTCGCTCCCCAGGTGCCGGCCGGTGAGCGCCGAGGTCACGGCAAGGGCCAGGGGAAGGTCGGCCCCCGGTTCGGTGACCTGCACGCCACCCACGGCGGTGACGTAGACGTCGAGCGCCCCCAACTCGAGGCCGACGCGCCGCTCCAGGACGGCCAGGAGCAACGACAGGCGTCGGGGGTCCACGCCCTGGGACGAACGCCGGGGATGGTGGGTGGTGGCACGCACCACCAGGGACTGCAGTTCGACCACGAGCGGCCGGTGTCCCTCCATGGCCGGGAGCACGGCCGAACCCGCCACATCGGTTGCCCGATCGGCGAGGAACAACCGGCCCGGGTCCTCGACCGGCCGCATGCCGTCGGCCGCCATCTCGAACAGGCCCAGTTCATCGGTCGACCCGAACCGGTGCTTCGCCACGCGCAGCAGCCGGAGGGCATGGTGCCGGTCACCCGTCAACTCGACAACGGTGTCGACGACGTGCTCCAGCACCTTGGGTCCTGCAAGGGAGCCGTCCTTGGTGACGTGCCCGACCAGCACGGTGGTGGTGCCACGTCTACGTGCCTCGCCGACCAGCCGGTGGGCACAGGCCCGTACCTGGGCCGTGGATCCAGGAACCCCGGTGACCGCCGGGTCGTGGACGGTCTGGATGGAATCGACCACCAGCAGGTCGGGCCCCACCCGGTCGAGGTGGGCGACCACCATGTCGAGGTCGGCGTCGCCGGCCAACCACACCCCGTCGACGAGTGCGGCCAACCGCTCGGCCCGCAGCCGGACCTGGGCCGCCGACTCCTCGGCCCCGACCAACAGGACGCGACCCTCCCGACGTGCCAGGCCGGCGGCGACCTGCAGGGTCAGGGTGGACTTGCCTATACCCGGCTCGCCCCCCAACAGGGTCACCGACCCCGGGACGAGACCTCCACCCATGGCCCGGTCGAACTCCGAAAGGCCCGTGGGCACCGGTGCGGCGGCAGTCGTCGCCACCTCGGTGAGCAGGACTGCCTCGGTCTCCGGCGCCACGGAGCTCGGCTCCACCCGGACCACCTCGTGCAACGTGTTCCACCCCCCGCATCCCGGACAGTGGCCGACCCACCTGGGTTGCGACACCCCGCACTCGGCGCAGCAGAAGTTGGTGCGCCGACGCCTGTTGGAAGGCCGAAGGGAGGACGCCCCCGGCTCAGGGGAGAGTGGCTGTTCGGGATGCGTTGGAGCGGTGGTCGTCATGGCGCCGACACTACGGACGCCCTGTGACAGCCGATTCAGCCCTCCTCGGGCACTTCCCCTCCTGATGCTCCATATTCGGCCGGGGCCGCCCCGGTGCTCGGCCGGAACAACTCGGCGAATCCACCGATGACCGGATGCGGGAAGCCCTCCGGGATGAGCGCCGTCCCACGCATCAGGACAGTCGACATCCCCATGCTGCGGGCGGCCTCGAGCATCGGTGGTTCGGAGTCGATCAGCAGCATGTTGCGGAACGGAACGCCCGACATGCGGCGAAGCGCTTCGAACATGGCCTGGCTGGGCTTGCGGGCACCGACCTCGCCACTCACGACCCAGTGGGCCATCAATTCATCGAGGCCGAGGTGCTCACGCAGGAACACCGACCAGGGCAGGACCGCATTGGTCAGGCACGCCACCGGCAGGCCCCGCTCCTTCATCCGATCGAGGAAGGGCAGCACGTCTCGGCGCAACTTGACACGCTCGAGGTAGGACCGGTCGAGTTGGTCGGCTTCACCCTTCACGCCGATCGACGACCAGAACTGGGCGGTGGAGACATGACCGAGGCTGGCAGCGCGGTAGCGGTCGGCGATCTCGCGGGGGTCGGCGATACCACCCTGCTCCCGTACGTACCGGACGAGCAGGCCCTCGGGGTCGCCACCGGAGTCCCAGATCACACCGATGCCGCCAAGCACCAGGAGTTCGAGGCGACGCTCGCCTGCCTCGCCACCGTCAGCCGGATGCTCCTCGAGGATCTCACCGGCCCTTCGCGAGGTGCGCGGTGGTCGGGTTGCCCGGGGTGGCCTCCCCATGCGACCCGCCACCGCGTAGCGCGCCAGCAGGAACAACGTGACCAGAATGGCCAGCACACCCGCCACGATCGCCCCGTTGCGCCACATTCTCGGCTCCCGGTCCGTGAGCACCCCCTCTACGTCGAACCGGGTGGAGGAGAGGTCGCCGAGGCTGATCGTCCAGTGGGCCCCGTCGGCCTCCGCCGACGGTCCACCGGGGAGTGACGCCGTCAACTCCATCTCGAAGGCCTCGGCCGGGTCGCAGTCACCGGTCGTGCACCCTGACAGTGCAACCAACTCGGCTGTCGTGCGACCGAGGGGTAGGCCCGAGAGCGTCTCCGCCAGAGCGTCGTCGCTGAACAGGTCGAGACCGCCCGAAAGGTCGACCCTGCCACTCAACCGCCACTCGGTGCGGGCGAACGAGCGGTGCCGGGTGAGCGCCACGTCCTCGAACACGCCCGGACCGGCGATCTCGGCCAGGACGTCGGGCAGGCGCTCTGGTGAGTCGAACGACTTCGTGGCCATGACCGTCGTGTCGCCCGTGGACAGCCGGTTCGGCCCCTCGACCGTCCACTCCGCATCCGCCAGGTCATCGACGCGGAGTTGATTCTCGATGCCGCCCACCAGCTCGACCGCCTCGTCGTCGAGGACCAACCCGACGGTGACGGTTCCGGACCCACCCTCTGCGACCTCGATGGCAACCGAGGCGTTGGCCCGACAGCCGGTGGACGACAGCAGCACCAGCAGCGGCAGGAACGCCCATGGGGAAACGGACGCGATGCGACGCATGACGGGGACGCTAGGCGATAGGGCGACGGTGGGGTTAGCGCTGTGCAGCTACTCGGCGCCCTCGACCGCCATCTCGACGGTCGGCGGCTCGAAGCCCTCGGTGGCGCGGAACACGACCACGCGGGCACCATCCACCTCGGGATCGTCCTCGACGTCGACGACGACGATCTCGCCCGCCCGGAACTCCTTGAGGAGCAGGCGTTCGGACAACGGGTCCTCGATCAGGCGCTGGATGGCCCGACGGAGGGGCCGTGCGCCCATCGACGGGTCGTAGCCCTCTTCGGCCAGGTACGTCTTGGTGGCGTCGGAGAGCTCCAGGCCCATCCCCTGTCCGGCCAGTTGCACCGAGATCCGGCGGACCATGAGGTCGACGATCCGGACGATCTCCTCCTGGGTGAGTTCGTGGAAGACGATGGTGTCGTCGATCCGGTTCAGGAACTCGGGCCGGAAGTGGGCCTTGAGGGCATCCTGGACCTTGGCCTTCATGCGTTCGTAGGAAACCGCCTCGTCGGCCTTGACGAAGCCCAGGTTGGCCTTGCGCAGGTCGGCGGTGCCGAGGTTGGAGGTCATGATCAGGACCGTGTTGCGAAAGTCCACGGAACGGCCCTGCGAGTCGGTGAGGCGACCCTCCTCCAGGATCTGGAGCAGGGTGTTGAAGACGTCGGGGTGGGCTTTCTCGACCTCGTCGAAGAGCACGACCGAGAACGGACGGCGACGCACGGCCTCGGTGAGCTGGCCGCCCTCCTCGTAGCCGACATAGCCGGGTGGGGAGCCGATCAGGCGGCTGACCGTGTGCTTCTCCTGGTACTCGGACATGTCGAGGGCGATGAGCGCCTGTTCATCGCCGAACAGGAACTCGGCGAGCGTCTTGGCCAACTCGGTCTTGCCGACGCCGGACGGGCCGAGGAACACGAACGAGCCAGACGGCCGCTTCGGGTCCTTGAGGCCGGAGCGGGTGCGGCGGATGGCCTGGCTGACCGCCCTGACTGCGTCCTCCTGGCCGATGACCCGCTTGTGTAGTTCGTCCTCCATGCGGAGCAACTTCTGGGTCTCCTCCTCGGTGAGCTTGTAGACCGGGATGCCGGTCCACACCGAGAGGACCTCGGCGATGGCCTCCTCGTCCACCTCATCGAACAGGTCGACGCCCGACGAACGGATCTTCTCCTCCGCGGCCTCCTTCTCGACCAACAATTCCTTCTCGGCGTCGCGGAGCCTGCCCGCCTCCTCGAAGTCCTGGGCGTCGACGGCGGCCTTCTTGCGTTGGACCACCTCGGCCAGGTTGGCCTCGACCTCGCGGAGGTCCTCGGGCGTGTGCATGCGCTTGATGCGCAGGCGCGACCCGGCTTCGTCGATGAGGTCGATGGCCTTGTCCGGCAGGTGTCGATCGGAGATGTAGCGGTCAGCGAGGTTGGCGGCGGCCACCAGCGCCTGGTCGGTGATGGTGACCCGGTGGTGGGTCTCGTAGCGCTCGCGTAGGCCCTTGAGGATCTCGATGGTGTGGGCGACCGTGGGCTCGTCGACCGTGATGGGTTGGAAGCGGCGCTCCAGGGCGGCGTCCTTCTCGAGGTGCTTGCGATACTCGTCGAGGGTGGTGGCTCCGATGGTCTGCAGCTCGCCCCGGGCCAGCATCGGCTTCAGGATCGATGCAGCGTCGATGGCGCCCTCCGCAGCACCCGCACCGACGAGCGTGTGGATCTCGTCGATGAACAGGACGATGTCACCGCGGGTACGGATCTCCTTGAGGACCTTCTTGAGGCGCTCCTCGAAGTCGCCCCGGTAGCGGCTGCCGGCAACGAGCGCCCCCAGGTCGAGCGTATAGAGCTGCTTTTCGTGGATCGTCTCGGGGACATCGTCGTTGGCGATCATCTGGGCCAGCCCCTCGACGATGGCCGTCTTGCCGACACCCGGCTCGCCGATCAGGACCGGGTTGTTCTTGGTACGGCGGGACAGCACCTGCATGACCCGTTCGGTCTCGCGTTGGCGGCCGATGACGGGATCTAGATTCTTCTCCCTGGCCAACTGGGTGAGGTTGCGACCGAACTGGTCGAGCACCATCGATCCCGTGGCGGTGTCGCCGCTACTGCCGGTGGATGCCCTCGCCTTGTCGCCCGGACCGGACGAGGCGCCGCCCCCGGAACCCGAGTAGCCCGACAGCAACTGGATGACCTGTTGGCGGACCCGGGAGAGGTCGGCTCCCAACTTGACCAGCACCTGGGCGGCCACGCCCTCGCCCTCGCGGATGAGGCCCAGGAGGATGTGCTCGGTGCCGATGTAGTTGTGGCCCAACTGGAGCGCCTCGCGCAGCGAGAGCTCGAGGACCTTCTTGGCCCGGGGGGTGAAGGGGATGTGGCCGCTGGGCGACTGGCTGCCCTGACCGATGATCTCCTCGACCTGGTTGCGGACGGCCTCAAGGGAGATCCCGAGCGACTCGAGGGCCTTGGCGGCCACACCCTCACCCTCGTGGATGAGGCCCAGGAGGATGTGCTCGGTGCCGATGTAGTTGTGGTTGAGCAGGCGTGCCTCTTCCTGCGCCAACACCACCACCCGGCGGGCCCTGTCGGTGAACCGCTCGAACAAGCAGCCGTCTCCCTGTCGTGTTCCTGATCTACGTCGCGCCCGGCGGGCGCCTCTGTCAGGGAGTGTATCCACCGCCCGTGACGAGCAATCGGCCCCGTCGGCCATCAGCCACCGCATGTTCCGTCGGTTTCGCCGCACCGGCCCCCCTCGTATCCTCCACGGGTGGCCCCATCCTCCGATTCCTCCTCGCTTCTCGCCCTTCCGGGCATGGCCGACCACATCAGCCGGGTGGACGAGGAACTCCGCCGGGTGGTGCAATCCGATGAACCCTTCCTCACAGAGGTTGCCGGGCACCTGATCAACGCCGGCGGCAAGCGGGTCCGTCCCGCACTCACCATCACGGCGTCGCTGGCGACCACCACCGACCCCGGCCCGCCCAGCCAGGACGCCATCCGTGGCGGAGTCGCCGTCGAACTGGTCCACCAGGGCTCCCTCTACCACGATGACGTGATCGACGGCGCCGACACCCGCCGCACCGTCGAGAGCGTCAACTCCCGGTTCGGCAACCTCGAGGCCATCCTCGCCGGCGACTACCTGCTGGCCCGGGCCTCGGAGATCGCCGCCGACCTCGGCACCGAGGTGGCCGCCCTGCTGGCCGGCACCATCGCCCGCCTCTGCGAGGGCCAGGTACGCGAGATCGGAAGCGCCTTCTACGTGGACCGCACCGAGTCCTCCTACCTCGAATCCATCGCCGGCAAGACCGCCGTGCTCCTCGCCACCGCTGCCCGAATCGGCGGCATCGTGGCCGACCTCTCCCGCCCGGAGGTCGAGGCACTCACCTCGTTCGGACACCACTACGGGATGGCCTTCCAGATCGTCGACGACGTCCTCGACCTGGTTGCCACAGACGACCAGTTGGGGAAGCCGGCCGGCAACGACCTCTGCGAGGGCGTCTACACGCTTCCGGTCATCCGGGCGCTCGAGGGCCCCGCAGGCGGCGAACTCCGGAGCATGCTCGGCGGAGCCATCGACCCGGCCACACGCGACCGTGTCCTCGAGATCGTGCGTGGCGACGAATCGATCGCCACCTCGATGGCCACGGCGATCGAGTTCACCGGCGCCGCCGGCAACGCACTCGACGTGTTTCCACCCACGCCGGCCGTCTCCACCCTGAGGCAGACCTGCAACCTGCTGCTTTCCCGGGTCGAAGCGGTCTCGGGCGTGTAGTTCCGGTCGTCAGGCGTCGGGTTCGCCCGACACACCGCGCTCCTGCTCGGGTCGAAGCGTCGGGAACAGGATCACGTCGCGGATCGCCGTGGTGCCGGTCAGCAGCATGATCAACCGGTCGACGCCTATGCCCAGGCCACCCGTTGGCGGCAGGCCGAACTCGAGTGCCCGCAGGTAGTCCTCGTCGACCGCCATCGCCTCGGCATCGCCGGCCGCCCTTCCGGCCTCCTGGGCAACGAAACGCTCCCGCTGTTCGTCAGGATCGACCAACTCGGTGAAGGCGTTGCACAGCTCGCGGCCCGCCACGATCCCCTCGAAGCGTTCGACCCAGCCCGGCCGGTCGCGGTGGTCGCGCGACAGGGGCGAAACCTCCTTCGGGTAGTCGGTTACGAACACCGGACCCCACAACTCAGGCTCGGTGGTCTTCTCGTAGAGTTCGAGGATCAACTTGCCGGCCCCGTAGTGGTCCTCGACGGGAATGTCACGCTCCTCGCACAGCCGCACCAACTCGTCGCGTGGCGTGTCGAGGTCGACCTGGAGACCGCCGTGCTCGGCGAGCAGTTCGGTGAGCGTCGCCCGGCGCCATGGGACCGACAGGTCGATGTCACGACCGTCGTAGACGACGCTGGTGGTACCGAGCAGCGTCTCGGCCAGGTAGGCCACCATTTCCTCGACCAGCGCCATGATGTCCGTGTAGTCGGCATACGCCTGGTACAGCTCGAGCATCGTGAACTCGGGGTTGTGGCGGGTCGACACCCCCTCGTTGCGGAACACCCGCGCCACCTCGAACACCCGCTCCATCCCACCTACCGTGAGGCGCTTCAGGTAGAGCTCGGGGGCGACCCTCAGGTACAGGTCCAGGTCCAGCGCATTGTGGTGCGTGGTGAACGGCCGGGCCAGCGCCCCACCGGGGATGGGGTGGAAGACCGGCGTCTCGACCTCGATGAACCCACGGTCCTCGAGCCAGCGGCGCATCAACGAGATCGCCCGACTGCGCAGGACGAAGGCATCGCGGGCCTCGTCGGTGACCCAGAGGTCGACGTAACGCTGCCGATAACGCGTGTCGGTGTCGGTGATGCCGTGCCACTTGTCGGGAAACGGCCGACGTGCCTCGGCGAGCCGCACCCACGAGCCCACCCGCACCGAGAGCTCACCCCGGCGGGTCATGACGACCTCGCCGGTCACGCCGATCCAGTCGCCCAGGTGCAGCCCGGTGAAGCCGTCGAAGTCAGGCGTGGTCTTCTGCGGGGCGAACAGCTGGATGCGACCGGAGGCGTCCTGGAGAACGCCGAAGAACAACTTCCCCTGGTCGCGGCGCAGCATGAGGCGACCGGCGATGGTTACCTCGATGCCCGTCTCGGCACCGGCCTCGAGGTCGCCGTGGGCGGCATGGATGCCGGCAGCGTCGGCCGTGGGCTCGAAGCGGTACGGGATGCCTGCGTTCATGGATGCATCGCCCATCGGCTCAGTGCTCCTGGTTCCGGTGGTAGACGACACGGAGGCCGTGGAGGGTCAGGAAGGGCTCGACGTGTTCGATGGTCCGCGCCTCCGGGGCGATCAACGGCGCCAGACCGCCGGTGGCGATGACGGTGCAGCCGTCCAACTCTGCCCGGAAACGTTCGACCATTCCGTCGATCTGCGCAGCGAAGCCGAACACGGCGCCCGACTGCAACGACTCGACGGTGTTCTTTCCGATGACGCTGCGGGGCGCCACCAACTCGACGGACCGCAGGGCCGCTGCCCGTTCGAAGAGGGCATCGAGGCTTATCTCGACCCCCGGGGCGATGGCGCCCCCGAGGAACTCGCCGTCGGCGGAGATCACGTCGAAGTTGTTGCCGGTCCCGAAGTCGACCACGACGGTCGGTCCGCCGTATAGGTCGAAGGCGGCGACGGCGTTGGCGATGCGGTCGGCACCCACCTCCCTGGGGTTGTCGTACAGGATCGCCATTCCCGTGCGGACGCCGGGCTCGATCACGACCGGCGTGACGTCGGTGCTGCGGTCGATCATCTCGCGCAGGCTGGCAAGCACGCGTGGCACGCCGGCGCAGATCGCCACCCCGTCCATGTCGAACGGATAGCCGGACAACTGCAGCAGGCTCCGGATCACGACGGCGTGCTCGTCGGCGGTTCGCTCCGCGTCGGTGGCTATCCGCCAGTGGTCGAGCAGGCCGGCGGCGGCGGTCGCCCCCGAGGTGGGCTCGCTCTCGTAGAGCCCGATGACGGTCTGGGTGTTGCCCACGTCGATGGTCAGCAGCAAGGTCGCTCCTCCGCAACGGTTTCGGCGCCTGGGAAGATCATCGCACGAAAGGGTGCGCCGGTGGGTGTTGCGGTCATGGATCGACCCGGTCCAGGTCCAGGCCCATGTCGAGTGCCGGTGCGGCCTGCGTGAGGGAGCCGCTGGATACGCAGTCCACGCCGGTCGCTGCGTAGTCGGCAACGGTCTCGAGCGTGATGCCCCCCGACGCCTCGAGGAGGGGCACCTTTCCGCCCTCCTCACCGAATGAGCGGGCGATGCCGACGGCCTCCCGGACGACTTCCGGCTCCATGTTGTCGAGCAGCAGGGCATCGGCCCCGGCGGACAGTGCCTCGCTGACCTGTTCGATGGTGTCGCACTCCACGTGGACGATCCTGTCCGGCCAGAGCCCACGGGACCGGGCGATCGCCGACGTGATGTCGGTGCCGAGGAGGTGGTTGTCCTTGAGCATCACCCGGTCGCTCAGGCTCGTCCGGTGGTTGTGGCCTCCGCCTGCACGGACGGCGGCCTTCTCCAGCATCCGCAGCCCCGGCGTGGTCTTGCGGGTGTCCCAGATGGAGGCACCACCGGCGGCGGCGTCCACCCACCGGGCCACGAGCGAGGCGATCCCGGAGAGGTGGCTGAGGAAGTTGAGCGCCGTCCGCTCGGCGGTCAGGATCGACGCCAGGGGGCCCTCGACGATGGCGATCACGCTGCCCGGTTCGAGGCGGTCGCCCTCCCCGATCCGCCATGCGACATCGACCGAGGGATCAACCTGCCGGAACACCTCGCTGGCACATGGGGTCCCGGCGAGGACACCGGAGCGTCGGGCCACGATTGCTCCCGTCGCCCGGCAGTCGGGCGGCACGAGGGCGGCGCTGAGGTCGCCGAGCGGCGCCAGGTCCTCGGCGAGGGCGCGCCGGACGGCATCCTCGACATCGGGGGAAGCGGGATCGACTGACGTGTTCACTGCTTCCAGCCTGCCGCCACTCCCGGGGGCCGCCAACCAGGCGGTCGCTCAGCCGGTGCCGACTGTCAGGACCAGGCGCTGGCGTTGGTCGCCATCCGACGTCGGGTGGTCGCCTGCTCGCGGCACCCCTTGGTGACGACACCGACCCGCAGGCCGTGGTCGGCGGCGCGGACGGCGGCAGAAAGGCCGGCCACACCGCTGCCGACGACCACCAGGTCGAGGTGCTGCGATGCCGGACTCATGGCGCGACAGCACCCACGTTGTCGACGAGACGGGCGCGACCCAGCCGACCGGCGACCAGGAGTCTGACTTCGGCCCCGGTGGTGATCCGCCCGGGCATGACGAAGGTGTCGGGTTCGACGAGCGCCGAGTAGTCGACGACAAGGTCCGGAGCCTCGGACATGACGTCCTCCATCACCTCCACGACGACCGTCGGGTCGGCTTCGCCGTTCCCGACTGCGGCGGCCCCCGCAAGCAGGGCCCGGTACAGCACGGGCGCCTGGCGCCGTTCGCCGGGCTCGAGGTAGACGTTGCGGCTCGAGAGAGCCAGCCCGTCCGCCTCACGCACGATCGGGCAGCCCACGACCTCGACGGGCAACTCCAGTTCGACTGCCATCCGACGTACCACCGCCATCTGCTGGAAGTCCTTCTCGCCGAAGTAGGCCCTGCAGCAGCCCATGATCCGAAACAGTCGGGCGACCACGGTCGCCACGCCGGCGAAGTGGCTGGGCCGACTGGCCCCCTCGAGGGGTCCGCCGACGGCACCGACCACGACCGGTTCCTCGGCGCCCACCGGATAGACCTCGGAGACCGATGGGTGGAACACCAGGTCGGCACCGTGATCCCCACAGCAGGCAAGGTCGGCCTCGACATCGCGCGGATACTCGGCCAGGTCCTCGTCGGGGGCGAACTGGAGTGGGTTGACGAAGATCGAAACCACGGTGAAGTCGTCGGCGGCTACGGCCGCGTCGACCAGCGAAGCGTGGCCCTCGTGGAGGTAACCCATCGTCGGTACGAAGCCCACCGACGCCCCTGTTGCCCGCACGGCATCGAGTCGTGCCTGCAGGCCGACGACGGTTTCGACGACGTCGGGAAGGCTCATGGCCGTTTCCCCCCCGCCAGCCGACGAGCCAGGTCTGCCAGGGCCTCATAGCCGGCACGCTCATCGGCGGGCAGGGCGGCGAGGTGACGGTCGATGGTGGCCTCGTCGCCCCGGGCCGCCGGCCCGGTCAGCGCGTCGGCAGGCCCCAGGGCACGCACGTTGGCGAGGCTCCCCTCGGCGAGGGCGAGGAAGGCGTCCAGCGGCACGCCCAGCGGGCCGGCCACGCGTTCGACCTGGCCCAGCAGTGCAACCACGTGGTTCGATGCCAGCACGGCGGCCGCGTGGTAGGCCGCCCGGTCGTCATCGCCCACGGTGAAGGACCGTCCCCCCAGTGCCTGGACCAGTTCGCCCACGAGCGGATCGCCCGCCACGGCAAACCAGGCGCCATCGCACAACAGGTCGGCACCCCGGTCGGCATTGGCAAGGGACAGCAGCGGATGACAGGCAGCCCGTCGCACGTGTGGCGCCAGCACCTCGAGCCCCAGAGCCCCTGAAAGGTGCGCAACGACCGTGTCCGGACGCGTGTGGACCGAGGCGGCAACCTCGGCGATGGCAGCATCGGGCGTGGCGACCACCAGCAGGTCCACGCCCTCGGCTGCCGAAGAACAGTCGTCGTCGCGGCCCAGGAGTGGCTCGGTGACCCAGCCACAGCGGCCCAGTGCGGCTGCCAGGGAGCTGCCGGCCCGTCCGGGCCCGATGATCCGTACCCGTCGCATGGCGATCGTCGTCAGGCTACCGGGGGGTCGAGCGTGCCGATCCTGACCACGCCGTCCGAATCACTCCCCACGGGGATCTCCGCTACCAGATCGGGTGCCAGGTCCCGCAACGGCACGAGGACGAAGGCCCGCTCGTGCATCCGGGGATGTGGCACGACCAGGTCGGGGTCGTCGACGGTCGACCCTTCGATCCAGAGCACGTCCACGTCGAGGGTACGGGGCCCCCAACGCTCACCTCGGACCCTTCCAGCGGCTGTTTCACTGGCCTGTGCCACGTGGAGCAGCTCTCGGGCGTCCGCCGAGGTGTGGAGCTCTACGACGCAGTTCAGGTACGGGCCCTGTTCGGGGCCTCCGACCGGTGCCGTCTCGTAGACGGGCGAAACGGCAACCACGTCAGGAAAGGCCGCAACGGCCGCACGCAGGTGGCTGAGGCGGTCTCCCAGGTTGGATCCCAGCCCGAGGAAGGCCCGACGACGGGCCGGCTTCATGCTCGCCGATGGATCCGGACGCCGCTGGTGCCGAGCGCCTCGGCGACCGGCGGCCTCAGCTTGCGCACCACGACTGTCACGGCTTCGACCCGATCGACGGCCAGCACCGCTTCCGCGACCCGTCCTGCGAAACGTTCCAGGAGCGAGAAGCGCTCGTCGGCAGCGATCCCGGCGACGAGCCCACAGAGCGAGCCGTAATCGACTGTTTCCGCCAGGTCGTCGCTGGTGGCTGCCGCCGTCAGGTCAACGTGGACGTCCAGGTCGAGCGCTATCGGTTGGCGCCGTGTGGTCTCCTCGGGCAGCACGCCGCAGAAGGCGGAGACCCGCAGGTCCCGAAGTTCGATGACGTCAGCCGACACGCCCGTCACGAGCCGTCGTCGGTGTCGGGACCCCTGGCCTGCGCCGCCTGCTCGATGATCTGGCGTCCCGGGCTGTCGAGCCGACGTTCGAGCAGGCGCTCGGTGACCGAGATGACCTGGGGGCCATGGGGGATCAGGCCGCTCCACAACAGGTATGCGCCCATGAGACCGCAGACGATGTCGTTGAGTTCGTCACGGTGCACGAGCACCCGCTGGCCGTCGGCGGTGAACTCGACGAGTTGGTCGAGCACCTCGACGAGGCGCTCGGGGCCCTCCTCGGGACCCCCATAGGGCACCTGGGCCCACTTGACGGTCAGGTCCTCGTAGTTGTGCAGGTTGTGTTCGCTCCCCAGGAGTGAGACCACGAGGTCGAAGTCGTTCTCGCGCAACCAGATGATCTCCTCCTTGCGGCGCACCTTGCGGTGGCTGGCACCACAGCCGCCGGGTCGCTCACAGACCGCCAGGCGGTCCGTGATGATCCACCTGAACCCGCGGGGGACGATGCCCCGAGCCCACTTGCCTCTCATCGGTTCATCAGACCTTGCGCTCGTCGAAGGGCCGGTCACCCAGCCGTGTTCCCTGCATGATGCCGGGCTGAACCCTCATCCCACCACCTGTGCCGCCTGAACGGTGGATCGGACGTCGTGGGCCCGCACGAGTCGAACTCCACAGTGGAACGCCCACGCGGCGACCGCCACCGACCCTTCGCGGCGATCATCGGGGGGCGTCAACCCGTCGATGCCGTCGCTGGCCGCAGCCAGCTCGCCCAGGAAACGCTTGCGGCTGGCCCCCACGAGGACCGGCCACCCGGTGTCGACAAGCGCCTCCAGGCCGGCCAGCAACTCGAGGTTGTGTCGGGTGGTCTTGCCGAATCCGATGCCGGGATCGATCCAGACCTCGGCGACACCCGCTTCAGCGGCACGCTCGGCCCGTTCCACCAGGAACGCACGGACCTCGGCCACCACATCCCCGTAGGTGGGGTCGTCCTGCATGGTGCGGGGATCGCCGAGCATGTGGATGGCGACCCAGCCGACGCCAAGCTCCGCAGCCAGGCTCCCGAGGCATGCGCTGATGTCGTTGATTATCTCCGCCCCCTCTGCGACAGCAACCCGGGCTACCTCGGGGTGGCGGGTGTCGATGGACACGCGCACCTTGTCCGCCAGGCCGGCCACGACCGGCAGGACGCGCCTGATCTCCTCGTCGGGACCGACCGGGTCGGCTCCGGGACGTGTCGACTCGCCGCCCACATCGACGATCTCGGCACCCTCGTCGATCAGGCGCAGGCCGTGTGCAACGGCGGCCTCAGGATCGAGGAAGCGACCGCCGTCGGAAAAGGAGTCGGGTGTGACGTTGAGGACGCCCATGACGGCACCCGGCACGTAGACCCGGGGACCGTCGGGAGAGCCTGCCATGTGGGCCCGATTCGGGCTCAGTGCCGGCCCTGTTCGATGAAGCGCATGGCCTCGAGGCGGGTCGAGACCTCGGCCCGGAACACTCCGTGCACCGCCGAGGTGACGGTGATCGCACCGGGCTTCGCCACGCCCCGCATCGACATGCAGAGGTGCTCGGCCTCGATGACGACCAGGGTCCCCTGGGGGTCGAGGGTCCTCTGGATGGCGTCCGCAACCTGTGAGGTGAGGCGCTCCTGGATCTGCGGGCGCCTGGAATAGCCCTCGACGAGTCGGGCCAGCTTTGAGAGACCGGTGATCATGCCTCCCTTCTGCGGAATGTACGCCACGTGCGCCCGACCGATGAACGGCAACAGGTGGTGCTCGCAGAGCGAGTAGAGCGCAATGTCGCGGACCATCACCATCTCGTCGTGGTCGACGTCGAACGTCCTGATGAGGTGCTCGGACGGATCCTCGTGGATGCCGCTGCACACCTCCGCATACATGCGGGCAACCCGGGCAGGGGTCTCCCGCAGGCCGTTGCGGTCGACGTCCTCGCCGATGGCCGCGAGGATCTCGCGGACGGCTGCCTCGATGCGGCCGAGGTCGACCACCGGCTCGTCGCTCACGAGCCGGGCCCTGCGTCGTCGGTCGGTTCGGCGCCCTGGTCGAGAACCCTGATCTCGGTCAGGTTCCGGAACCGCTCGGCCACGTCGAGCCCGTAGCCCACGAGGAAGTCGTCGGGCACCCGGAAGCCCACGTACCGCAGCGTGGCCTCGTCGTAGTCGTCGCTGTCACGGACCAGCAGGGCGCAGACCTCGAGGCTGGCCGGGTTCCGGGACATCAGGATCTTGCGCAGATAGCCGAGGGTGAGTCCGCTGTCGACGATGTCCTCGACGAGGATGACATCGCGATCGGCCAGGTCGAGGTCGAGGTCCTTCACTATGCGCACCACACCCGACGACCGGGTCGAATGCCCATAGGAGGACACCGCCATGAAGTCGAACTCTACGGGCAGGTCCACGGCCCGAGCCAGGTCGCTCATGAACATGAAGGCACCCTTGAGCACCCCGACCAGCAGCGGGGCACGACCCGCATAGTCGGCGGTGATCGAGGCGCCCAACTCGCCTACGCGGGTGGCCAGTTCCCCCTCAGAGATGAGGACCCGGCCGGGGACGAGAGACTCCGGGGAGGTGCTACCCATGGCGCCCGACCCTAGCGGCCGCCACCGACAGGCCCGTCCTCCGGAACCGGCCGCAGCCTGCCCCCGGAGCGCTCGACGCGCAGTCCCCCGGCCACCTCGGTCGCACGGACAAGACCGCCGGCCACGTCCAGAACCCGGTCGACGGCGGCGGCATCGGGCGGTCGCCCGCCGAGCAGTCCGGTGAGCCATCCCCGCAGTGCGAGGCGGGCCAGTTCGGGCGACAGCCCGGCCAGCATCCGGGCATCGGTCGGGTCGATGTCCTCGACGAGTGCGTCGAGCAGGACCACGGCCTCTCGGGCCCGCTGGGCGTGTCGGGCCAGCAGCAGTACCGGGTCACGGTCGGAGACCTCGGCGAGGAGGGGCAGCACCTCGTGGCGGATGCGATTGCGGACGAAACGGGGATCGGTGTTCATGGGATCGTCCAGCGGCTCGAGCCCACAATCGGCACAGAGCGCCCGGGTCTCGCTGCGACGCAGATCCAGCAACGGCCTCCGATCCGGATCGCCGATGCCGGCTACGCCGTGGATGCCCGCCCCGCGCAGGAGGTTCAGCAACACCGTCTCGGCCTGATCGTCGGCCGTGTGGCCGGTGAACACGCCTTCCGGGAGAACACCGAGCCGTGCCTCCCGCGCCCGGGCCTCGAGGTTCGGTCCGTCTACGACCGGGGCGGTGACCGAGACGGCAGCAGCGCCCAACGAGGCGGCAACCGCCGCCACCCGGGCGCCCTCCACGTCGGAACCGGGTCGAAGTCCGTGGTCGACGTGCCAGGCCGTGACGGTCAGGCCCGCCTCGACGGCCAGCAGGAGCAGTGCCAGCGAGTCGGGACCGCCCGACACCGCACAGTCGACGGTGGTCCCGGGCGGCGGGAACACACAGCGGGCGAGCAGGCCGTCGATGTCCATCCGAACGGTGGGCCCGTCAGCCCACCAGCGCTGACATGCGCTCGATCCAGCGGGACGGTTCGCCGATCTCGACCCGGTCGGGCAGGTTGTCCGGGCGTTCCCAGGCCATGTCCAGCAGCGCCGTGCCGCCCTCTGCCTCCACGGCGGCGATGAAGGCCTCGCCCTGCGCATACTGCGCCAGCTTCGCCTCGAGCCCGATCAGCTTCTGGAGCAGCCGGATGATCCCGGTGGCAGAGCGTCGGCGATCGCGCATGACCCGGGCGAAGCGGTCGGCACCCTGCACGTGGCCAGCGCCTGCCCGGTCCATCGTGACGTCGCCATGGCCCTCCAGGAGGCTCATCAGGCCGGTGATCCGGTCGAGGGCCAGTTGCTGCTCCGGCCCGACGACCGCCTCCAGCAGCCCTGCGTTCCCCTGTCGTCCGTTGCCGCCTCGTCGCGCAGCCAGGGCCCGGAGGCGGTCTGCCAACGGTTCGTCCCCGGGGTCGTCCCCGTCGGCATCGACGTCCAGGAGGGATTCGACCAGGCCCAGGTAGTGCCCGCGCATCCAGGGCACGCCCGTGAACTGGGCCCGGTGCGTGACCTCGTGGAGTGCGAGCCAGAGCCGGAAGTCCTCGAGTGGGAATGCGTAGCGGCGCTCGATCGCGACCACGTTCGGGCCCACGTAGTAGACGAGGTCCTGGTCCTCGGCGTCCTCGTCCTCCAGCACCAGCAGGTCGTACTGGCCGAGCACCCGGGTCGACATCCAGCCGAGCACGGCACCCAGTTCGGCCGAACTGATCCACGTGGTGACGGGGGCCAGCTGGCCGGCCGGCCGTTCCGCCATCCTGTCCAGCATCGGACGAAGCAACCGTTGGAGCGATGCCAGGTTCGCCCGGATCCAGTCGGCCCGGTCGACCACTCGGGCGCGGGCTGATCCGTGGAGCGGGATCAGGCCCGTGGTGTCGGCGACGAGTTTCTCGGCGAGGGAGGTGTGGCGGTCGAAGTCCTCGATGAGGTCGAGGCCCTCGTGGGCACGGGCGAAGGGCGCCCGTTCTGCGATTCGGATTGCAACCCTCTCCGCCAACTCCCAGTCGACGGGTGGGGTGGGGCGGGACGCCATGTGGCGTTGTTCCCGGTCGGCGGGGCTAGCGCCGGGGGTACCGGGTGGAGGAGACCTTCTGGAAGTAGCCGACCAGGGTGGCGATGCAGAGTGCGACGCCGCCGACCACGAGGGGTACGGCCAACCAGTAGTGCCAGATCACGCCGGCGAGAACGTTCATGGCGGGCATCCTAGGGGGTCGGTCGGAACGAGCCCCACATGTCGGGGAGCGCCACTCCGGGTGGAGGCAAGACGAGCCCGCGCGGGGAATCGAACCCCGGACCTGCTCATTACGAGTGAGCCGCTCTTCCGACTGAGCTACACGGGCGCAGGGCGCAAGCGTAGCGAGGTGCCCGTTCTGTCAGAACCGGGTTGGCGGCCGTTCAGGCCCGCTCGAGCGGGGCCCATGCCAGAAGCAGGCGCTTCTCCCCCACCGACGCGAAGCGCACCATGGCCTCGCTGCGGTCGCCCTCGCCGGAAACCGACTCCACGATGCCCTCGCCCCAGGCCCCGTGCCGGACCTGATCACCGACGTCGAGGCCGAGCTCGTGTGCTCCACTGGGGGACGGGCCCCGTGGCACACCGGCACCGATGACGGACCCGGAAGGCTCATCGTCGGCCGAGGCCACCACCTGGGAGCCGGCATCGTCGTCCGACCACCGGTCGGCTCGCCCACGGCGACGCTCCGAACCACTGCCCCACCCGCTGTCACGGGGACGACGGACCTTGTGGCTGTCCTCGGACTCGGCGATGAGCCCCTCGGGGATCTCGTCGAGGAAGCGGCTGGGCGGGTTGTACTGGGTGGAGCCGTGGAGCATCCGGGACCAGGCGTGGCTGACGTGGAGCCGCTCGCGTGCCCGGGTGATGGCCACGTAGGCGAGGCGCCGCTCCTCCTCCAGCTGCTGCGGATCACCGAGCGCCCGCAGGTGCGGGAACACGCCCTCCTCCACGCCGGCGATGAACACCACCGGGAACTCGAGTCCCTTGGCGGCATGCATCGTCATGAGCAGCACCTGGCCACCGTCGCCGGCGTCCTGTTCGGCGGCAGCCCCGGCGTCGGGCAACTGGTCCGTGTCGGCCACCAGGCCCACCTGCTCGAGGTACTCGTCGACCGAGTCGAACTCGGAGGCGACGCCGACGAGCTCCGCCAGGTTCTCGATGCGGCCCTCGGCCTCGATGGTGTGCTCGGCCCGCAGTTCGTCAAGGTAGCCGGAGGCGTCGAGCGCCGTTTCGAGCACCGTGGCCGGCCCGTCGTCGAACCGTGCGACCAGGGTCTCGAGCAGGTCGAGGAACGACCGGATGCCGCCGATGGCACGACCCGAGACGCCGGCCTCGTCGGCGTGGCCCAACGCCTCGACGAAGCCGATGCCGGCCTGGGCCGCCCGGGCGTCGACCTTGGCGACCGAGGTGTCGCCGACGCCCCGCTTGGGAACGTTGAGGACCCGTCGGGCGGCGACCTCGTCGGCCGGGTTGGCGACCAGCCGCAGGTAGGCGAGTGCGTCGCGGACCTCGCGACGGTCGTAGAAGCGGGTGCCACCGATCACCTTGTAGGGCACGCCGAACCGGACGAACTGCTCCTCGATGGCTCGGCTCTGGGCGTTGGTGCGGTAGAAGACCGCCATCTCGGGCCACCGGTACCGGCCGCTGTCGTGGAAGCCGGTGATGCGGCGGGTGATCCAGCGGGCCTCGTCGTCCTCGTCGTTGGCCCGGTAGCGGACGATGCGCTCGCCCCGTCCGGCATCGGTCCAGAGTTCCTTGGGCGTCCGGTCCTCGTTCCTGGTGATGACGGCATTGGCGGCGTCGAGGATGACCTGGGTGGAGCGGTAGTTCTGGTCGAGCACGATGACGGTGGCATCGGGGAAGGCCTGTTCGAACTCGAGGATGTTGCGGACGTCGGCCCCACGGAACTGGTAGATCGACTGGTCGCTGTCGCCGACCACGCAGACGTTCCGGTGCTCGGCACCGAGCAGCAACACGAGTTCGTTCTGGACCGAGTTGGTGTCCTGGTACTCGTCGACGAGCACGTGTTCGAATCGGCGCCGGTGGTCGGCGAGCACCTCGGGATGTTCGCTCAGGAGCCGAACGGCGTTGGCCAGCAGGTCGTCGAAGTCCATGGCCCCCGCCTGCTGCAGGCGACCCTGGTAGCGCAGGAACACCTCGGCGACCCGGGCCTCGGCGGGGCCGGTCGCCCGGTCGGCGTACTGCGCAGCGTCGAGGCCGTCGTTCTTGGCCGCAGAGATCGCCGCCTGGATGCCACGGGCCGGAAAGCGCTTGACGTCGAGCCCGAGGTCGCGCACCACGTGTCCGACGAGGCGCACGCTGTCGCCCTGGTCGTAGATGCTGAACCGGGACGGATAGCCGATGCGTTGGGCGTCGCGGCGCAGGATGCGGACGCACGCCGAGTGGAAGGTCGACACCCACATGCGGTGGGCGACGGGACCCACCAGATCGGCAACCCGTTCCTTCATCTCGCCGGCGGCCTTGTTGGTGAAGGTGATGGCCAGGATCCCGAACGGCGAGACCCCGTCTTCGGCGATGAGGTGGGCGATGCGTCGGGTGAGGACCCGGGTCTTGCCGGAACCGGCGCCGGCGACGATCAGCAACGGACCCGACGGGTGGGTGACGGCGTCGAGTTGTGCCGGGTTCAGGCCCTCGTCGATTCGGGAAGGGTCGATCTGCTGCTCCATCGGCGCGCACCCTACCGGCGGCCTGTGGCCGGGACCGGGGCCTTGGCTAGGGTCTGCGGCCATGCCACGTGCCTTCCGCTTCTCGATTTCGGCTTCCGCACCCCGACCTGCCGCCGAATGGCGGGAGTTGGGTCGTCGCGCCGAGGACCTCGGGTTCTCGACGCTGTCGATGCCCGACCACCTCGACGCCGAGATGGCACCGCTGATCGCCCTCGCCGTCGCCGCCGAGGCCACCCGCGACCTGCGCCTCGCAACGCTCGTGCTCGGCAACGACTACCGCAACCCGGCGTTCCTGCACAAGCAGGCGGCGACCCTCGACCTGCTCTCCGACGGCCGCCTCGAGTTGGGCATCGGCGCCGGCTGGCAGTCGTCCGACTATGAGCGGGCCGGGATCGGGATGGACCGGCCGGGCCTGCGGATCGAGCGCCTGGCCGAGGCCATCACCGTGCTCAGGGGCCTGTTCGCCGAGGGTCCGTTCGACTTCGCCGGCGACCACTACACCATCAGCGGCCTCGACGGGCAGCCCGAGTGCATCCAGAAGCCGCACCCCCCGTTCATCATCGCCGGTGGCGGCCGCCAGGTGCTGTCCCTCGCCGCCCGCGAGGCCGACATCGTCGGCCTCAACGCCAACCTGTATGCCGGGGTGATCGACCAGCGGGCCGGGCCCAGCGCCACCCCCGCGGCGACCGACGAGAAGTTGGGCTGGATCAGCGGGGCGGCCGGCGACCGCTTCGTCGACCTCGAACTCCAGACCCGGGTCCACATCGCCACCATCACCGACGATCCGGAGTCGATTGCAGACCTCATGGCGCCTGCGCTGGGCATCGACCCCGAGGAGGCCCTGGCGTCCCCGCACGTCCTGGTGGGCTCGGTCGGACAGTGCGTCGAGACCGTGTTGATGTGGCGGGAGCGGTGGGGGCTCTCCTACATCGGCATCAGCGAGGACGCCATGGTCGAGTTCGCCCCGGTGGTCGAGGCCCTGGCGGGCGTCTAGCCCACTCCCTTCCCCTACCAGAGCCGGTCCGTGTAGGTGTCGGTCCCTACGACCGTCCGGAAGAAGGGCGCCGCAGACGTGACGCGGCCGAGGCCCGACGCCTCGACCCGGGTTCCGTACTCCACGAAGCGGTCCCAGCAGGCTCGAGGGTCGTCCTCCAGGAAGAAGACCTGCAGGATCGACCGGTCGTTGAGGGGCGGCGATCCGAGATCCATCGGGGCGTTGCTGGTCATGTCGTCGCGGGGCACGGCGGTCCAGGCCGAACACGAGGCGACCGGCCCTCCCTCGAACACCGGAGGAAGGCCCTCGGAGGCCAGCCAGGCGTCCAGGTCGGCCTGCTCGACGCCGTTCGCCCGCTCGACCGCGACCGATGCGATCCCGGCGTAGTGGTGGTCGAGCGCCACCTCGACGGGGATGGGATCGTCGTCGCGGTAGTGGTCTGCGTGGTGCAGGTAGAGGACGGTGTGGGCGTGGGTGCGCTCGTTGAATCCCCGGCCGGCCGTGTAGAGCTTGACCACCTGGTCGGCGCCCCACGCGAAGTGGTCGTCGTGGTGGCCGGCCTCGACCCAGTAGATGGCCACATAGGAGCCGCGGTCGACGGGGTCGTTGACGGAGTTCCCCTCCACCGGAAAGCGCAGGTCCTTCAACTCGCGGGTGGCGACCCAGCGGCTCCCGGCGAAGCACCAGGGGCCGGTCATGCAGCCGCCGTAGAAGTGGTCCCGCTCGTACCAGCGGTTGTAGGCGACCTCGTGTCCCTCGTGGGGGTCGACGAGCGTGTACAGCATGCTGCCTACCCTGATCGGGTACTCGGGTGGGCCGGTCGGGGCCATGGATACTCCTCGTTGGCGCGTGGCCGACAGCCTGATCCCTGTCAAGCCTGCGGTGCAAACCGCCTCAGCGGCGGTCGATCAGGATGGTGGCCGTTCCCCGGCCGATCCGGCCCTCGAGGTCGTAGAGGACCGCCTCGGACAGGCCGATTCCGTCGCCGACGTTCTTGTGGAGGCCCCGTAGGCCGATCCACTCCCCGACCGGGTCCCGGAACGTGTGGAGGTCGAGGTCGACGTTGACCGTCAGCCACTCGTTGGGCTCGAGGTGGCCGGCAACCATGCTGAGCATGTCCGCCACCGCGGCCATCCGCACGTAGGGCGAGGTCGGGATCCCGGCTACGAACTGGCGGTACATCCGCAGCCAGAGCAGGCCGGGAGCGCCGGTGCGGAACTCACCCCCGGGACGGCGCAGTTCGACGCCTTGGAGGAACCCCGGAATGCCGGTCCCCGGCATGGTGAGGGTCGCCGACTCGTCAGGCAGCGGCGGAGGTTCGTCCTCGTCGTGGCGCATGAGGTCTTCGTCGAAGGGTGTCGCCGAGTCGCTGACGCGGAGTCGGACCGTCATCGACCGGGCCACCTCCTGCTCCCCGTCGAACAGCGAGGAGCGGACGACCTGGAGTCGTCGACCGTCGCGCACCACCTCGGTCTCGCCCCGTAGCGGGCGCATCGGCGCTCCGCGCATGAGTTCGACGGTGTGCCGGCAGATGCGCATGGGCACGCTCGTGGGCACCGTCTCGACGAGGTGGGCGAGGATGCCCGACACGGACCCGCCGTGCTGTTCGTCCGGGTTCCACGGCCCGCCGGCCAGGGGACCCGGTAGCACACGCTCGCCGTCGATCCGGAAGACGGCCTCACCCTGCATGGCGTCAGGCATTGCGACCCAACAGCGCAAGGAGGCGCACCCCTGCCGGCGAATCCTCTGGAGGAAGCACCGGCTCGCCGAAGGCACCCCGCAGCACCGAACCATCCTCCATGGAACCGACGAACGGCAACCAGAAGTCGAGGCAGTGCTCAGCAGGGCCCTCGGGCAACTCGACGTCGATGCCGCATGCCCGGGCCAGGTCCCAGCCGTGGACCAGGTTCTCGGTGACTCGAAATCCCACGATCACGGAACCGGACAGCTCGCCGACCGGGTGGGGGTACACGGTGTCGAACACACCGTCGACGGTTGCCGCTTCGAGGGCGGCAAGGGCGGTCCCTCGCCACGTCGCCATGGGGCTCGGGCCCAGAACCGTGGTGTCGACATCGGCTGCCGGCGCTCCCCCACCTCCCTGGAGCAGGCCGGCGACCATGGCCTCGCCGACGATCAGGTGGGCGACCAGGGACCGGACGTCCCAGCCGTCACAGGGCGTGGGGTTCGCCCAGTCGTCGTCACGAACGGCCGTCAGGGCCTCGCCGAAGAACGCAGCCGCCTGCCGGTAGTCACCGATCAGGTCGTCGACGACTACTCCCATTCGATCGTGCCGGGCGGCTTGGAGGTGATGTCGTAGGCGACCCGGTTGACGCCGTCGACCTCGTTGATGATGCGACTCGACATCGTTTCGAGCAGGTCGTGTGGGAGCCGGGCCCAGTCGGCGGTCATGGCGTCCTCGCTGGTGACCGCCCGGATGATGATGGGCCAGCCGTAGGTGCGCTCGTCGCCCATTACGCCGACCGAGCGAATGTCGGCCAGCACGGCGAACGACTGCCAGACCTCGCGTTCGAGGCCGGCTCCGGCTATCTCCTCGCGCACGATCAGGTCGGCGGCCTGGAGGGTGGCGACCTTGTCGGGTGTGACCTCGCCGATGATGCGCACACCGAGGCCGGGCCCCGGGAAGGGCTGGCGCCAGACGATCTCGTCGGGGAGGCCCAACTCCGAGCCGACGGCACGCACCTCGTCCTTGAACAGGTTGCGCAGCGGCTCGACCAGTTCGAAGTCGAGGTCCTCGGGCAGGCCTCCCACGTTGTGGTGGCTCTTGATCCTGGCGGCGTCCCTGGTACCAGACTCGATGACATCCGGGTAGAGGGTGCCCTGGACGAGGAACCGGGCATCCTCGATGCCGCCCGAAGCGTCCTCGAAGACCCGGATGAACAACTCGCCGATGGCCCTGCGCTTGTCCTCGGGCTCGGTGATGCCGGCGAGGCGTTCGAAGAACCGGTCGGCTGCCCGCACATGGATGAGTTCGATGCCCTGGTGCCGCTGGAAGGTCTCGACGACCTGCTCACCCTCACCTGCCCGCATCAACCCGGTGTCGACGAACACGCAGGTGAGCTGCGGGCCGATGGCCTCGTGGACGAGGGCGGCGGCGACGGCGGAGTCGACACCACCGGAGAGTCCGCAGATGGCCCGACCGGTGCCGACCTGGGCGCGGATCGCATCGACCGACGACTCGATGACCGAGGTCATGGTCCAGTCGCCGGCAGCACCGCACACGTCGACGAGGAAGCGCCGCAGGACATCCTGGCCGCACGGGGTGTGGTGCACCTCTGGGTGGAACTGCACCCCGTAGAGGCCCCGGTCGGGTGCCTCGAAGGCCGCCACGGGGGCATCCGGTGATGAGGCGTTGGTGTGGGAACCGTCGGGACCGTCGGTGATGGCGTCGAAGTGGCTCATCCAGACCGGCTGCGTCCCCGCACCGGCGTCGGCCAGAAGGGTGCCGGGATCGGACACGGTCAGGTCGGTACGGCCGTACTCGCCCCGTTCGTTGCGCCCCACGTTGCCGCCGCACTGGTGGGCGATGAGTTGGGCGCCGTAGCAGATGCCGAGGATCGGCACCCCGAGTTCGTAGATGCCCGGATCGATGCGCGGGGCGCCGTCGACGTGGACCGATGCAGGTCCTCCTGAGAAGATGATCCCGGTGGGCTGCCGTTCGGCAAACTCGGCGGCGGTCAGGTCGTGGGGGACGATTTCGCTGAAGACATTCGCCTCGCGCACCCGCCGGGCGATCAACTGGGCGTACTGCGCCCCGAAGTCGACGATCAGGACGCGGTCGTCGGCAACGGCGGTTCCGCTGGAGGCGGGGGTCACGAACGGGTCACGCAGGGCGGGCCGGTCGCCGGACGGCGACTAGTGGCCCATCCCGACGCCCTGGGCCTTCTGGAGCGACTTCCCCTCGGTCTGAAGGGCTGGGGCCACCATGACCTCGGCCTTCTGGAACTCCTTGATGTCGACGTAGCCACAGGTGGCCATCGACGTGCGGAGGGCACCGAACAGGTTGAGGCGGCCGTCGTTTTCGTGGGCCGGGCCGAGGAGGATCTCTTCGAGCGTGCCCCGTACGACGGTCTGGACCCTGGCGCCACGTGGGAGCGTGGGGTGGAAGGTCGCCATGCCCCAGTGGTAGCCCTGACCGGGTGCCTCGACGGCCGCGGCCAGAGGGGAGCCGATCATGACGGCGTCAGCGCCGCAGACGATGGCCTTGGAGATGTCGCCGCCTGTGGCCATGCCACCGTCGGCGATGACCTGGCAGTAGACGCCGGTCTCGTCGAGGTGGCGCATGCGGGCAGACCGGACGTCGGCTATGGCGGTGGCCTGGGGAACGCCGATGCCGAGCACCCCGCGGGTGGTACAGGCGTGGCCGGGGCCGACGCCGACGAGGATGCCGGTGGCACCCGTGCGCATGAGGTGCAGGGCGGCCTTGTACGTGGAGCAGCCACCGACGATCACGGGGATGTCGAGGCTGCGGATGAAGGTCTTGAGGTTGAGCGGCTCGGCGGTGGTCGAGACGTGCTCGGCGGACACCACCGTGCCCTGGATGACGAGGATGTCGAGTTCGCCCTCGAGGATGTGGGGCAGGAGCACCTCGGTGCGCTGTGGGGTGACCGAGGCGCAGGACACCACGCCAGCCTCGTTGATCTGGTGGATGCGCTGCGTGACGAGCTCGGGGCGGATGGGCTCCTGGTAGAGCTCCTGCATCCGCTGGGTGGCCTTCTCGGTGGGTTGGGAGGCAATCTCGGCGAGCACACCGTCGGCGTCCTCGAAGCGGGTCCAGAGGCCCTCGAGGTTGAGCACCGCGACGCCACCGAGGCGGCCGATCTCGATGGCCGTGGTGGGGCTGACGACACCGTCCATGGCCGACGCCATGAGCGGCAGGTCGAAGCGGTAGGCGTCCATCTTCCAGGTGATGTCGACGTCGCCGGGGTCGCGGGTGCGGCGGCTGGGCAGGATGGCGATGTCGTCGAAGCCGTACGCCCGGCGTCCGCTCTTGCCCAGTCCGATCTCGATCTCCGGCATGCCCTCGGCCCCTTGTCGCTCCCTTGGGAAAGGGCGAGTCTAGCGGTGCGGGCGCCCACCCGAGGGAGGGACGCTGCCTCCCGAACCGACCGGATCAGGCCAACTCGTCGAGCAGGACACCCAGCCGTTCAACGTGTTCTGCGGTGGTCCAGGTGCCGCCGACGGCGACCCGCAGGACGTACCGGTCGTCGAGCTTCGTGTGGGTGAGGAAGGCCTCGCCCGTGGCATTGACGGCGGCGTGGAGTGCCTCGGTGGCCTCGTCGCCGTCGACGTGGCGCAGGCACACGAGGGAGAGCGAACGGGTGGCGGCAAGCTCCAGGCGGGGGTTGGCTTCGATGCGCTCCGCCAGGGCAGTTGCAGCGGCAACGTGGTGGCGGATGTGGGCCCGGAGACCCTCGGCGCCGTAGCTGCGCAGCACGAACCAGAGCTTGAGCGAACGGAACCTCCGACCCAACGGGATCTGCCAGTCGCGGTAGTCGATGACCTCGCCGGCGTCGCTGGCGGCGTTGCGGAGGTATTCGGGGAGGATCGACAGCGAGTCGAGCAGCGGCTCCCGGTCGGCGACGTAGAAGGCGGAGCAGTCGAAGTTGGTGAGCAGCCACTTGTGCGGGTTGAAGCAGTAGCTGTCGGCTGCTTCGAGGCCGTCGAGGATGTGCCGGTACTCGGGGCTCACGGCGGCCGAACCGGCCCATGCGGCGTCGACGTGGAGCCAGGCACCGGCCGCTGCGGCGATCTCGGCGATGGCGGGCAGCGGATCGACGGCCCCTGACGAGGTGGTGCCCACCGTGGCGATGACGACACACGGCACCAGCCCCGCCTCCTGGTCGGCGGCGATGGTGGCGGCAAGGGCGCCGGGGTCCATGGCGTGGCCGGCGTCGGTGGCGATCGACCGCAGTTGGTCGGCGGCGAAGCCCGCCACCCGAACCCCCTTCTCTACCGAAGAGTGGGCCTGCGACGAGGTGTAGGCACGCAGGCTCGGCAGGGCAACCGCTCCGCCACTGCGGTCGCGGGCAGCGAGGATGGCGCACAGCGTGGCCGACGACGCCGAGTCCTGTATGACGCCACCGCCGGTGCCATCGGAACGGAAACGGTCGGGCAGGCCACACAGGTCGATCAGCCAGTCGAGGACGTGGGTCTCGAGTTCGGTGCAGGCCGGGCCGGTGGACCAGAGCATCCCCTGGGTGCCGAGGCCCGACGAGAGCAGGTCGCCGAGCACCGACGGCGGCGACGAGTTGCCGGGGAAGTAGCCGTAGAACCCGGGATGCTGCCACTGGGTGAGTGCCGGGGCGATGAGGCGGTCGACATCGTCGAGCAGTGCCTCGAACGGCTCGCCCACCTCGGGGGCGTGGGCCGGGAGGGATGCACGCACGTCACCCGGTGGCACGTCCGGCACGATCGGCCGGTCGGCGACCCCGGCGAGGAAGTCGGCCAACCAGTCGATGGCGGCATGGCCGGCCGCCCGGAACTCATCGGGCGTCTGGTGCGTGGGAGGGAGAGGTTCAGGCATCGGCGGGAACGTATCCCTGATCGTCCTCGATGCCCAATGCAAGGCACAGCAGTTGGCGCAGGATCGCCGCCGTGGCACCCCACACGGTGTCGCCCACCAGTTCGAAGAACGAGAGACGCCAGGGCCCTCCCGGGAAGTCCCATTCCTCCTCCCGGTACACGCCGTCGAGCAGTAGTTCCGCCAGCGGGACGTGGAGGACCGCCTCGACCTCGTCTGGGTTGGCGTCCAGGTCGGGGCGGCCGGGCAGCAGCGCCACGAAGGGGTGGATGATGCTGCCGCTGCCGACGGTGGTCAGCAGGTCCATGTGCCCGACGAGGCTGGGGGTCGTCGGGTCGAGTGCGGTCTCCTCATGGGCCTCACGTATGGCGGTGGCCCAGAGATCCGGATCGTCGGGGTCGTGGCGACCCCCGGGGAAGCTCACCTCGTGGCTGTGGGAGGCCAGACGGGGCGAACGGCGGGTGAGCACCACGTGGGGCCCGTCGTCGTCGTAGATGGCGACGAGGACGCCCGCCGACCGTTCATCGCCGGTGTGCTGCCGGCCCCTGACCCCGGCCGGTTCACGGCCCTCCAGGACGGCGAGGAGGCGTTCCATCGTGATCGTGCGGTCGGCCAGGCCGGTCCATGGGGCAGGATCGCCGGGTCGCCAATCCGCCGGGCGGGGGATGTGCTGCGGACCGCCTCGGCCCGCCGGGATTCTCACGCCTCGGCCAGGTCGCCCAGCAGGTCGACGAGACCGCCGTCGGCGAGCCCCTGCGCCACCTCGAGCGGCACGACCTTCCCCCGCTCCCAGCCCTGCCAGAGTTCGGCCAGGTCGGTCGCACCATCGCCGGCGGCGGCGAGTACCTCGGGCAGTCGGCCGGTCTTGAGATTCGCCAGCATGCGCCCGGGCAGGGTCTCGCCCCGCACCCACTCGGCGAACTGCCCCGCCAGCTTCGCCGGATCCGGCGCCGGCCGGGGGTTCTCGGCAGCGACGTCTTCCATGCCCGGAGGGTACCGCCACCCCCGAAAACGACGGGAGCCGGGCCCCGCGGCCCGGCTCCACATCGAAGGTCGCCCCCTGCAGGAGGCGGAAACCTCGCTACATCATGCCGCCCATGCCGCCCATGCCGCCCATGGGGTCCATGCCGCCGGCGGGCATCGCCGGTGCGGGCTCGGGCTTGTCGGCCACGAGCGCCTCGGTGGTGAGCAGCAGGGCTGCGATCGACGCTGCATTCTGCAGCGCCGCACGGGTCACCATGGCCGGGTCGATGACGCCGGCTTCCACCAGGTCCTCGAGCTCGCCGGTGGCGGCGTTGAGGCCGACGTTGCCGCTGGACTGCTCGACCTCGCGCACCATGACGGCACCCTCGAAGCCGGCATTGTCGGCGATCAGCCGTGTCGGGGCCTCCAGGGCCGAGTGCACGATGCGGGCACCGGTGGCCTCGTCACCGGAGAGGCTCTCGCCAACCTCGGCAACGGCCGCACGGGCACGCAGCAGGGCGGTGCCGCCGCCGGCGACCACACCCTCCTCGATCGCCGCACGGGTCGCCGAGAGGGCGTCCTCGATGCGGTGCTTCTTTTCCTTGAGCTCCACCTCGGTGGCAGCGCCGACCTGGACGAGGGCCACACCCCCGGCCAGCTTGGCGAGGCGCTCCTGGAGCTTCTCGCGGTCCCAGTCGGAGTCGGTGTTGTCGATCTCGGCCTTGATCTGGTTGATCCGGCCCTCGACGTCGGCGGAATCGCCGGCACCCTCGACGATGGTGGTGTCGTCCTTGGTGACAACCACCTTGCGGGCGCTGCCCAGCATGTCGAGCGTGATGGCGTCGAGCTTGAGGCCGACCTCCTCGGCGATGACCTGGCCACCCGTGAGGGTCGCCATGTCCTGGAGCATCGCCTTGCGACGCTCGCCGAAGCCGGGGGCCTTGAGGGCCACCGAGCTGAAGGTGCCACGGATCCGGTTGACGACCAACGTGGCCAGGGCCTCGCCCTCGACGTCCTCGGCGATGATCAGCAGCGGGCGACCCGACTGCATGACCTTTTCGAGTACCGGCAGCATGTCCTGGACCGAGCTGATCTTGCCCTGGTTGAGCAGGATGTACGCATCTTCGAGGACCGCCTCCTGACGCTCCGAGTCGGTCACGAAGTAAGGCGACAGGTAGCCCTTGTCGAACTGCATGCCCTCGACGAAGTCGAGGTCCATGCCGAACGTGTTGGACTCCTCGACCGTGACCACACCGTCCTTGCCCACCTTGTCGATGGCATCGGCGATGATGCCACCGATCTCGGTGTCGGCAGCCGAGATGGCGGCCACGTTGGCGATCTGGTCCTTGGAGTCGTCGACGCGAACGGCCTGGTCGGCGATGGTGTCGACGGCCGCACGAACGGCCTGCTCGATGCCCCGCTTGAGGCCGATCGGGTTCGCACCGGCGGCCACGTTGCGCAGGCCCTCGCGAACCAGTGCCTGGGCCAGCACTGTGGCGGTGGTGGTGCCGTCGCCGGCGATGTCGTTGGTCTTGGTTGCGACCTCCTTCACCAGCTGGGCGCCCATGTTCTCGAAGGCATCCTCGAGCTCGACCTCGCGGGCGATCGAGACGCCGTCGTTGGTGATGGTGGGTGCGCCGAACTTCTTGTCGAGGACGACGTTGCGACCACGTGGGCCGAGCGTCACCTTGACGGCATCGGCCAGCTTGTTGACACCGGCCTCGAGGCCGCGGCGAGCCTCTTCGTTGAATGTGAGGATCTTTGTCATCAGGCGCCTACTTGACGATGGCGAGCACGTCGCGGGCGTTGAGGATCAGGAGGTCCTCGCCTTCGACCGTGATCTCGGTCCCGCCGTACTTGCTGTAGACGACGGTGTCGCCGACCGAGACGTCCATCGGCACGATCTCACCGGTGTTCTCGGAGCGGCGGCCGGGGCCGATGGCCAGAACGTCGCCCTGTTGGGGCTTTTCCTTGGCTGTATCGGGGATCACCAGGCCGCTGGCCGTGGTGGCCTCGAACTCGCTGGGGCGGACCACGATGCGGTCCTCCAGGGGCTGCAGGTTCATGGAGCGCTTCTTCCCTCTTCGTTGGTTGACACGGCTGCCGGAAGTGGCCGCCGATTGGACCCAGAGCACTCTTGGCACTCTCGGTTGACGAGTGCCAACGATACGGTCGACCAACGGGTGTCCCAACGTGGTGGGAGGCTGATTTCTGCCCGCGCAGCGGCAGGAAACGCCCGCTCAGTCGATGAGCGGCAGGCCCTGGTTGGGGTCGGCACCCGTGTCGAGCCGGCTGGGCCCGAACATCGACAGGCGCCACCAGCCGGCGGCGGCCACCATGGCAGCGTTGTCGGTGCACATCGCATGCGATGGCAGGAACGCCCGAACGCCGAGGTCGCCGCAGGTGTCGAGGAACCGCTCCCGTAGCCGGGAGTTGGCAGCCACGCCCCCGCCCAGGCACAGGCCATTCGCCCCCGTTGCCTCGACCGCCCACCTGGCCTTGGTGACGAGCGCGTCCACGACCGCCTCCTGAAACGAGGCCGCCACATCGGCCGTCGGGGCATCGGGCTCGTTGCGGACATGGTTGACCACAGCCGTCTTCAGGCCACTGAACGAAAAGGCGAACCGTCGGTCGTCGGGCAACGTCGCCGGGTTCTCCTGCACCAGCGACCTCGGATAGTCGAACGCCGCCGGGTCTCCCTCGACGGCCAATTCGTCGATGGCCGGGCCCCCCGGATAGCCCAGGCCGAGGTAGCGGGCCACCTTGTCGAAGGCCTCACCGGCGGCGTCGTCGAGTGTGGAGCCCAGCAGGCGGTAGCGGCAGTGGTCCTCCATGAGGACGAGCATCGTGTGGCCACCCGACACCAGCAGGACGACGAGGGGCAGTTCGAGGTCGGGTTCCTCGAGGAACGCGGCGTAGAGGTGTGCCTCGAGGTGGTTGACGGACACGAACGGCACGTCCCACACCAGGGACAGGGCCTTGGCGGCACTCACGCCGATCAACAGCGACCCGGCCAGCCCCGGCCCGGTGGTGGCAGCCACGGCATCGAGGTCGCCGCCGTCGGCTCCGGCCGACACGAGCGCCTCGGCGACGACCGGCACCAGCCGTTCGACGTGGGCCCTTCCGGCGATCTCGGGCACCACCCCACCGAACGGAGCGTGTCGGTCGACCTGGCTGCTGACCACCGAGGAGCGCACCAGCTGCGCCCGCTCGACGACGGCCGCAGCCGTCTCGTCACACGAGGTCTCTATGCCGAGGATCACGTCGCTCATGCGTGGGCCTTCTTCCCCGGTGCCCGTTCGGCCACCCCGACCCGCCTGAGAAACGCCGGCTCGCCGATGTCGTGCACCCACATGACGAGGGCGTCTTCCCTGCCACCCGGTCCATCCTCGTAGTAGCCGGGCCGAATCCCTGCCGGAGCGAAGCCGAAGCGGCGGTAGAGCCCTATGGCCCGTTCGTTCGGTACACGGACCTCGAGGGTCAGGGCATCGAGCCCCCGCCCGACCGCGAACCTGCACAGGGCGCCCAGCAGGCGGCCACCGACGCCTGCCCCCTGCTCGTCGGGGTGCACGGACACCGTGGCTACGTGGCCCTCGTCGGCGACCACGGTCAGTGCGGCGTGGCCGACGACCTCACCGGCCCGATCGGCGACCACGTGGTGCCACCGGTCGACGGCGGCCAACTGTTCGGCTAGCAACCCGGGCGACCACGGTTCCATGTGGACCTGCCGGTCGATGTCGAGTACGACGTCGACATCGGCTTCGACCATCGGGCGCAGCACCACGTCGGTTGCCTCCGGACGGCCGGCGGCGCTCATGCCCCGCCCTCCCGGGTCGACCAGTTGATCTCGGCATCGGGCCTGCGCAGGTACACCGGCTCCAGCTCCCAGGACTGCACGAACTCCTCCCGCATGGCCCTGGCGTGGGCCAGTTGCACGAGCGAACGGGCACTGGGCAGGGCCAGCCCCTGTTCGGCCATCTCGATCCGTCCGATGCCATGGAACGTGTCCGCGTAGCGCAGCGCCCCGTCCCCGACCAGCAGCGCCGGTTCATCGGCAACTGCAAGCTCACCCGCCAGGTCGTCAGGTGTGCAGACGTTCACCTCACGTACCCGCTGGATGCCGCCCGGCACCTTGCGGAAGTGCGCCGTGAACAGTTCGCCACGCCGGGCATCGAGAGCCGTCACGATGAGCTTGCCGCTCCACCGGGCCGGAAAGGCCATCAGGTCGGGGCTGGTGACCGGAATCATCGGTACGCCGAGAGCGTGGGAAATGGCGACAGCGGTCGCTATCCCGACCCGGAGCCCGGTGAACAGGCCGGGCCCGACATCGACGGCGACGGCACCGAGGTCGCTGAGCTCGATTCCCGCCTGTCGCCGCACGAAGTCGATCTGCGGGGCCAGGTTCTCGGCGTGTCGGCGACCCTTCCCGGCATGGGCCGAGGCCAGCACACCCTCATGGCCGCCGATGGCGCATCCCACCTGGGGGCCGGCGCTTTCGATGCCGAGGATCAACATGGGGTGCCCTCCGCAGCTGCCGAACCGTCATCAGCGGGCCCTGGCAGGGCCGCCTCCCGGTCCCTCCACTCCCTGCCTGCCACCCGGAACTCGAGCGTGCGGTCGTCAGGACCGTCGCCCAGACGTATCCGAACCTCGAGATAGCCGCCTTGCAACACCCCGGCGATGGCGTCCCCCCACTCGATCAGGGTGACGGAACGGTCATCTACGAGCTCGGCAAGCCCCAGGTCGGCCACCTCGTCGATGTGGGCCAGCCGGTAGACGTCGAGGTGGTTGACGATCAGTGAGCCCTCGTACCGGTTGGCGAGCGTGAAGGTCGGCGAGGTGACAGGGCTGGTCACGCCGAGCGCCCTGCTGAACCCCTGGGTGAACGTGGTCTTGCCGGCCCCCAGGTCGCCGCACAGCACGATCAGGTCGCCGGCCCGCACCAGCGCCGCCAGGCGGGCGGCCACGATCCGTGTGTCCTCCGCCGACCCGGTGTGCACGATGGCGCTCATCGGGCCATCAGCAGCTTGGCACGGACCAGGTCGGCGCGCAGCTTGGCCAGCACATCGCTGCCTCCCCGGAGGGCGGCGGCCGGGTGGAAGGTCGGCACCAGGCTGCGACCGGCGTACCCGTAGGAGCGACCCCGCAACTTCGTGATGCCGGTACCGGTGTCGAGCAACAGCTTCGAGGCGAAGTTGCCGAGCGTCACGATCACGGCCGGGTCGACCAACTCGACCTGTTCCTCCAGGTACGGGCGGCAGGCGGTGATCTCGTCGGGCCTGGGGTCGCGGTTGCCGGGGGGCCGACACTTGACCACGTTGGCGATGTAGCAGTCGCCGCGCTCGATCCCGACCTCCTCGACCAACAGGCGGTCGAGGAGCTTCCCCGACCGGCCGACGAACGGCACCCCGTGGATGTCCTCCTGGGCGCCCGGGCCCTCACCGACGAACATGAGGTCGGCATCCGGGGATCCGTCGGCGAACACCACCTGTGTCCGGCCGGCGGCGAGACCGCAGAGGGTGCAGCCGGAGGCCTCCTCGGCCAGTAGCGACAGGCGGGTGGGCGCAGGAGACGGGTCGGACACCCGTCAAGCGTACCGACGGGCCTCAGGTGGCGACCCGGACCGCGCGTTCGACCGCTGCCGCGGCCAGCATGCGCACCAGGTCGGGGGCTGCCTCGATCTCTCCCGTTGCCGCTGCAACCAGGGCGTCGCCGTCGGTCGAGAGGTGCACGGGGAACAGCGCTCGGGCCAGGCCGTCGTGTCCGGACTGGGCGACGAGCAGGCACCCGCCCTTGGAAAGATCGGCGTTCGTCACGACGACGCCGATGGTCGTGTTCTGGCGCCCGCCGAAGGCCTCCACGTCGCCGGCCGGCCAGTCGGCGAACGTGCCATCTGCGACAGCACCCGAGGTCGAGCCGTCATCCGGATCGCCGGAGGCATTCACCGCCACGACCGCTGCCACGACCACGTTGCCATGTCGTGCGGTCCCCATGCCGATGCCCCCCGGTCGTGCATGTGCCCGTCCCCGCCAGGTGCCCACCGTTGCACCCGTCCCCGCACCGACCCGTCCCACCGAGACCTCGTCCGACGCCGCCTCGGCGGCCGCCCGACCCTCCGCAGGGCCGGGCCGCACGTCGGCCCCACCCTCGAGCAGGTCGTAGAGCGCCATGGCCACCACGATCGGGACCGGCCCGGCACCCGTGGGGAAACCACGACCCACTTCCTCGAGGTGGCCCACCACCCCGTCGGCGGTAGCGAGGCCGAACGCCGATCCTCCCGTGAGCACCACGGCGTCGATGTGGTCGACGGTCCGCTCTGGGGCCAGCAGGTCGAACTCGCGGGTGGCGGGCGCCCCTCCCCGGACCTCGCCAGAGGCCACCGTTCCCTCGGGCAGCAGGACGACGGTGCAGCCGGTCAGGGCCACGTCGTCGGTCCAGTGGCCGATCCGCACCCCGTCGATCGGGATCCTCATGGTGCCCGACCGTACTGCTCGGCGAGCGTCCCGAGTCGATCGTCGTAGGTGCCGACGACCTTGCGCCAGTCGAAGCGACGCATAGCCGCCGGCAGGCCCTCGCACCGGGCCCGCCACACCGGCAGGTCGGTGAGGACCTCCCGGAGCCGGGTGGTGAGCCCGCCGTCCGGATACAGCGACGACCCGTGCCACGCCTCCGGCACCACCTCGGGATAGCTCAGGCGGTCCGGTAGGACCGGCACGGCACCGGCCGCCACCGCCTCGACCACCGAGATCCCGAAGTACTCCTGGGAGGCGGCGCTGACGACCACGTCGGCCCGCCCGAGCAACTCCACGTAGTCCTTCCGGGGCAGGTGGCCGAACTGCACCACCCGGTCGCCCAGGGTCGAACGTGCCTCGACCATCTCGCGTGGGTCGGTCCGGACGTTTTCGCCGGCGATCGCCACCTCGAAGCCGAGTCCCTCGTCGGCCAGCCTGGCGAGGGTCCGAAACACCACCGCCGGGTTCTTGTCGTGGTCCCACCGGTGGTTCCAGAGCACCAACGGCGGGTCGCCTGCCGGATCGTCCCCGTCGCCCGGGTCCGGCACGTCCGCCAGGTCGACGCCGACCGGCACCACCGAGCATCGCCCCGAGACCTCGCCCAGCATGTGGGCATGGGACTCGTCGGGAGACCGGTCGAGCAGCGCCGGCAGGCCGCCCAGCAGTTCGTCGAGTTGGAAGCGGGAGTTGCACCACACCTCGTCGGCGGCGACCATCGAGCGCCAGTTGGCCAGCGGGAACTCGTCGTCGGCCTTCTGGTTCGGGCTCAGCGGGTAGCCCAACTGGTTCTCGTGCAGGTACAGCACCACCGGAGGGTCGCCGAGGATGCGTCGGGTGAGGCCCAGCCACGCCGGCAGGTCGAACATGCCGCTCGCCAGGACCATGTCGGGTGGGCCGCCGGAGGCAACCACGTCGTGGGTCGCCGCAGCGAGGCTCACCGAGGCCCCGCGCATCCGCCAACGCCAGGAGGTGCCGGGCAGCGACACCGTCACGACCTCGTGCCGGCTGTTGGCGGCGAGGCCCTCTGCCCAGGACGCATGGGACCCGCCGTGGAACGGTTCGACCAGCAGCACCCTGAGCGTCATCGGACCGGCAGCGCCTCAGTGGCGCCTGGGCACGCGGGCCCCGAGGGACACCAGCACCTCGTAGGTGATGGTGTCGAGGGAGGCCGCCACCTCCTCTGCGCTGATGCTCTCGTCACCCTGACTTCCCAGCAGCACCACCTCGTCACCGATCGCCACGTCACCGTCCACCTCGACCACCAACTGGTCCATGGTGACGACGCCACGGATGGGCCGTCGCCGGCCGCCGACCAGCACCGAGCCGCCGTCCCACCAGGCCCTGGTGATCCCGTCGGCATAGCCGATCGGGACCGTCGCCAGGCGGGTCGGTTCCCCGGCCCGCCACCGGCGCCCGTAGGAGACCCCCTCTCCCGCCTCGACGACGTGGACATGGCGGACCTCGCTGCGGAGACGCGCCGCAGGCCGCAGGCCCAGACCCGCACAGGCAGCGGCCAGTTCCGGCGACGGGGACACCCCGTAGATGCCGATACCGGCCCTGACCAGCGACCGGCGGGCCCCGGGACTCGTGATCAGCCCGGCGGTGTTCGCCAGGTGGACCAGCTCGGGATGGACGCCGTGTTCGGCAAGTTCGGCCAGCACGGCGTCGAAGCGCCCGATCTGGACGCCGGTGAACGGATCCGCGGGAGCATCGGCGACGGCGAAGTGCGTGAACACCCCTTCGAGCACCAGTCCCGCTCCGAGCGCCCGGCGGGCCAGGTCCGTGGCATCGGCTGGCGCCGCCCCCACCCGGTGCATCCCGGTATCGACCTTGAGGTGGACGGACGCCCCGGGTGCAGCAGCAGCGAAGGCGTCGATGCCCGCCTCGGAATAGACCGTGGGCCGCACGCCGCCGAGCTCGGCGACCCCGGGCATGTCCCCGGCTTGTGGCTCGCTGAGCACCAGGATCGGGGCATCGAGGCCGGCCGCACGGAGTTCGGCGGCCTCCTCGACCAGCGCTACCGCCAGCCATGACGCGCCGGCCTCGACAGCCGCCCGCGCGACCGGAACGGCCCCGTGTCGGTACCCATCGGCCTTGACGACGGCACACAGCGCCGCCTCCCCCGCCAGGGCGTCCAGCACGCCCACGTTGTGCCGAACGGCGTCCAGGTCGATGTCACACCATGTGGGACGCATCAGGCCGACCCTCCCTGCGACCGATCCACGCCGAGCCGCCCCAGGAGTTCGGGCAGGCACCGGTCGAGGTCGCCGGCGACCACCCCGGTCGTCGGCAGTTCCCGGACCGTCAGGCCGTGTACGACGGCGGCGGCAGCGGCCGCCTCGAGGGGGTCGGCGCCCCGGGCGAGAAAGGCGCCGAGAATCCCCGCAAGGACATCACCCGACCCGGCCGTCGCCAGTCGCTGGTCGCCGGACGCCCCCAGCAGGACCCTGCCGTCGGGAGCGGCAACGACCGTGGTCGGCCCCTTCAGGAGCACGACCGCCCCGCTCCGCACGGCGAAGGCCCGGGTGTCAGCCAGGCGGTCGGCACCGGGACGGGCGCCGGTGAGTCGCTCGAACTCACCGTCGTGGGGCGTGAGGACCGTGGATCCATCCCGTAGCGGCCCGTCGATGGCTCCCAATGCGTTGAGCCCGTCACCGTCGATGACGGCCGGGCCGGGGAAAGAGGAAAGCAGGGAACGGACGGCGTCACCGGAGACCGGCCCGAGGCCAGGACCCAGGACGAGCGCAGCAAAGCGGTCGAGGCCATCCGGTGGGGTCAGGTCCGACGGGATCGGATCGGCCACCACCTCGAGCGGAGCGGCATGCAGCACACCTCCGCCGGGAACCGAAAGCCGTACGTAGCCGGCACCTGACCGTTGGGCGGCACGGGCCGCTAGGTGGGCGGCGCCCTCCATACCCGGCGATCCGGCGACGACCCAACAGGCGCTCTCCCACTTGTGGGCATCACGGGGCCGGGACGGAACCAGTGCCGCCACATCGGACGGCTCGACCAGTTCAGTCCGCAACGAGGTGACGTCAAGGCCGATGTCGACCAGCAGCACCTCACCGCAGTGATCCGGCCCATGCCCGAACAGGTGGCCCGGCTTGAGGGCAGCGAACGCGACAGTCCGCTCGGCGGTCACCGGGGAACCCAGCGGGCAGCCGGTCAGGCCGTCGATGCCGGAGGGCAGGTCGACGGCCAGCACGGGTGAGTCGGTGGCCGGCGCCGAATACGGACGGCGCAGGCCGGTGCCGTACGCGGCGTCGATCACGAGGTCGGCATCGGGGATTGCGGCGGGCGCCGCTTCGGCCTCGAGCACCGTGACCTCCGCACCGAGGTCGCTGAGCCGATCTGCGGCCACGCGCCCGTCGGCACCATTCGATCCTCCTCCGGCGACCACGACGATCCGGCGACCCTCGGCCCCGCCCAGCAGGTCGACGGCCGCCCGGGCCACGGCAGTACCGGCGCGACCCACGAGCACTTCGAACGGCTCGGAAGCGGCGGCGTCGATGGCTGCCATCTCCTCGGGTGTGGCGACCGGCTGCATCCCCTCAGCGTGCCACGACCACGGCCTGGGCCACCGTGTCGGTGTGTGAGATCGTGACCAGCCATCCGGTGACGCCCGCCGCAGCCGCCGTCTCGGCAGCCTCGCCGTGCAGCAGCAGCGAGGGGGCTCCCGACCCGGCCCGGACCACCTCGATGTCGTACATGGCCATGCCCCCGAGTCCGAGGCCCAGGGCCTTGAGGGTGGCCTCCTTGGCGGCGAACCGGCCTGCATAGCGTTCGGCGGGGTCGCTCCGCTGGTCGGCGTAGGCCCGTTCGCCTGGACGGAACAGGCGCTCGCGCAGTCCCGGTGTGCGCTCGAGCGACCGACGGAACCGATCGATGTCGACGAGGTCCGTGCCGATACCGATCATCTGGTGCCCGTTGCTCAGGACCTGTTGCGCAACCGGTCGGCGATGGCCCCGACCTCGTCGATGAGGAGGTCCTCGACCGGGATCGACACCAGAAGGTCGTCCCGCAACGACGGTTCGGTCTCGCAGACGGCGTCTCGGATCTCGCCGTAGCGGTTGTGGTAGCCCTCGAGGACGCTGCGCACGGTGTCCGGTGACAACCGGTCGACGGTCGTGATGTGGAGCAGCGTGAGCCCGACGGCCTCGGCGTCCTTGACCTCGGGCACGAGCACGATCGTCCGGTCGTCACGGGCTCCCCGGGTGACGAGCACCTCGCGGTCGACCGCCACGCGGTGCTTGGTGCCCCGCAGCGCCGGGTCGCGCTCCGTGCGCGAGGGGATGCCGGTCGAGACCCCACCACGGTCGACGATCGCTGCGATCGGCGTCGAACCTTCGACGTCGTCGAGCCGGTACCGGGTGAATCCGGTTATCTCGGCGACCGCCGGGTCGAGGGCCATGAGCAGGCGAAGCGTCCGGTAGCTGAGACCGTCCCGGGGGGCGCCGGCATCGAGCACCGCCCGGGTGAGTCGGGCCTCGAGGAGGGTCTCGTCGGTCCGTGAAATGCCGACCGTGACGGTCTTGGCCTGGTGCTTGATGGCGTCGACGGGGCGGGTGAGTTCTTCGATGGCGACGGTCAGGGCCGAGGCCAGGTCGTCGAGGACCAGGGCGGGCGTGCCGACCCTGCCGAACTCGCGCTGGTACGACTCGAGTGGTACGTCGCCGAGGGCATACCGGAACAGCGATGCCAGGCGTACCGCCGTTGCCGCCTCGAGGTGCCCATTGAGGCGGCCCGAGCGGAGTTCGTCGTTGAAGCGGCCGGCACAGGGCAGGATGCGCTCGCGTACGGCGTCGACGAGTGCATCGCCCGCCTGACCCCCCGGCGACGCGTCGAGTTCACCGGCCGCCGCCTGCTCGATGGCGGCATGGGCCTCCCGGAGCGGAAGGGCCTGGGCGTCTATCGCCAGGGCGGCTTCGTACCCGAACAGGTGGCCGACCATCGTCGAAAGCACGAAGGCCAGTCGGGGGTGCACCACGGGCACCCCGATGACGTCGAGGGCCTCGGGATACCGCAGGGGGGCATCCGTGACCACGAGGGGCGCCGCCTGGTGGGCCCGGTAGATCGCCACCTCCTTGGCCACGTCGTCGATGGTCGAACCCGACATCCCGGTTGCACAGACGAGGATCAACGGCTCCGAAGAGAGGTCGATGTGCTTCTTGTCCTCGGTGGCGTCGGCAGCGATCGACTTGTAGCAGAGTTCCGACAGCTTGATCCGGATCTCACGTGCGGCGATGAGGTTGGCGCCGTTGCCGACCACCGCCCAGTAGCGGCGTCCGGGTGCATGCCTGGTCGCCAGTTCGGCGATCCGCTCCCGGCCGGCGAAGACCTGCGCCATGGCGTCGGGCAACGTCTGGAGCCCGGCAAGAACGGCTGCGCGGTCGGCAGCGCCCGGGGATCCCACGGCGTCGGCCAGGGCGGCACCGAGCAGGAAACCCGCCACGGACTGCGCGTAGAAGGCCTTGGTGGAGGCCACGCTCATCTCCACGTCGCGTCCGTCGGAGGTGTAGAGCACCCCGTCGGCACGATCGGTCAGGTCGCTGTTGCGGCGGTTGACGATCGCCAGGACCCGGCCGCCACGTGAACGGACCAGGTCTACGGTGCGATTGGTGTCGGTGGTCGTCCCCGACTGGCTGATGGCGACGACCAGCGTGTCGGACATGTCGGGCCGAAGTCCGAATCCGGAGAGTTCCGTGGCAGGCCGGGAAGAGACGTTGATCCCCGTGCCAACGAGCTCGGCACCGATTGCGGCGGTCACCGCCTCACCTGCGATCGCCGCCGTCCCCTGGCCGATGACGACTATGTTCGAGATGCGCCTCGACGCCAGGTCGGCTCGTAGGGAGTCAGGCGCCACCTCGGGCGCCAACGAGACGGTCAACGTGCCGGAGTCCTCGACGAGCCGACCCCGCAGGGTGGACCGCACGGACTCGGGCGACTCGCCGATCTCCTTCAGCAGGTAGTGGGGATGGTCGCCCCGGTCGATGTCACGGGTGGTGATGTCGGCCCCGACGACTTCGCCGTCGACAAATGGAAGGTCGCGGCCATCGAAGGCCCTGCGGCGCAACCCGGCCAGCGTGCCGGCTGCGGCACCGTCCAACTCGATCAACTGCCCACTGGTCGCTGGGTTGCCCGCCTCGGCCGGTGACTCGCCGTCCATGCGGACGTACTCGGCGCAGAGCTCGACCACGCCATACGGCTCGCTGGCCACCACGAAGGCGTCTTCTGCCAGACCGATGTACAGGGCCTGGCCGCTTCCCCGGAGTGACAGCAGGAGGCGATCGGGTTCCCCGCCGAACGATGCGGCGATGGCGAGCGAGCCCTCGAAGGCCTGGACCGTCCGACGAAACGCCTCATCGGGAGCCACCCCGTCGTCGAGGTGGCGGGCACACAGGAGGGGCACGACCTTGGCATCGGTCGTGATGGCATCGGGTACCTCGAGGCGCTCGGCGACGGCCAGGTCGGCGTGGTTGTCGACGTCGCCGTTTTGCACGGCCGTCACGAAGTGGCTCGGTGCGCCGCCGTCGCTTCCCGTCGAGTCGAGCGGGTGGGCGTTGACCTCGGCGATGATCCCGAAGCTGGCCCACCTGGTGTGCCCGAGAACCGATCCCCGGACCGACTCGCCGGTGAGGCCACGGACCAGGAGGTCGTCGCCGGCCAGCGCCCTGCGCAGCACCGACGTGTTGTCGCCCAACTCGCCGATTTCGGCTGCCGTCTTGACGACCAGGACCAGGCCACCGCCGGGAAGCACCCGGGCGCTCCCCGAACGTAGGAGCAGGTCGGAAGTCCGCGGGGCCAGCATGCTGGCGATTGCCGGATCGTCCAGGTCGAGACCATGGTCCCAGAGGGTGACCTGGAGCCCGGCGGAATCACGGCCGCGTACCTCGAGGCGATCAAGCGCGCTGAGCGCCTGTTGGATCGACAGGAGGACCGCCGTTCCGGATCGGCTGGGCGGGTCGGCTGTAGATGAGAGCGAGGCGACGCCACGGGCAGCCCCCAGGCGGTCGTTGGAGATCGCCCATGCTGCATCCCGGAGTCGGACGAGTGCGACGTTGCCCGCCTCCCGGTCTCCGATCCGGGCACCGATGGCCGCCTCGACGGACGCGAACCTCGTCCGGACCGTCGACATCCGGTCGGCGACGTCTTCGAGCAGTCCGGTGTGGCCCAACAGGGACTCGAGCCCGGGAGCGCCACCCAGCAGGGAGTCGACCTCCTCCAGGCAGGCGGCTGCCTCGGCGAGGCTGACAGGGTCACCGGCGTCGAGCAGGTCGAGAGCCCGTTGGATCGGGGTGACAACGGCTTCGGCGTCGGGAGCCGGGCGGGTGGCGGGGCGCCGAAGCACCGCGATGATGCCGCACATCGTGTCCTGGTTCCTTCCCGCAGCCGTCCGGCTACCCGTCTGGCCGCCTCGGGTTGGATTCTACGCTGTCACCCCTGCGGGGAGTCAGCGCTCCGGTCGGCGATCAGTTTCGCCACCTCACAGAGCTCGTCGGTCAAGCGGTGCGCCAGATCAGCATCGAGGGCCTCGACCATGACCCGGACAACCGGTTCGGTCCCGGAAGGTCGCACCACGACCCGGCCCTCATCGCCCAACAGGTCGGAGGCAGCGGCAATGTCGTCAACCATCGCTGCGACCACCGCCTCACCGGTTCCGGCAACGGTCACGGCACGCAGGACCTGGGGTGCCTTGACCACGAGCCCGGTTGTCCACGACCCGAGGTCGCGTCCACGGCGCCGGGCCGCATCGAGTACCTGGATTCCGGCGAGGAGGCCGTCGCCCGTGGTGGCGAGGTGGCGGAAGATCACATGGCCGGACTGCTCGCCGCCCAGCGTCCAGCCGTTCGACTCGAGCGCCTCGAGGACGTAGCGGTCGCCCACGGCGGTCTCGTGGAAGGCGATGCCCGCTGCGTCGAGGGCACGGCGCAGGCCGAGGTTCGCCATGACCGTCCCGACGACGGTGTCGCCGGTCAGGAGGCCCCGCTCGTGGAGGTCGATTCCGCAGGCGGCCAGGAGGTGGTCGCCGTCGAGAAGGACTCCATCGACGCCGACGGCGACGACCCGGTCGCCATCGCCGTCGAATGCCAGGCCGGCATCGGCCCCGGCGTCGGCCACCGCCTGTTGCAGCCCCTCGGGGTGCATCGATCCGCAACCCTCGTTGATGTTGTAGCCGTCGGGGGCGGCGTTGAGCACGGTGACACCTGCGCCCAGGCGTTCGAGAACGGTGGGGGCGACGGTCGACATGGCACCGTTGGCACAGTCGACGACGAGAGCGAGACCTTCCAGGGCACCGGCTTCGACCGACGCAGCGACCGCCTCGGCCCAACGGTCGTCGGGCACAACGTCGGGCACCGCACGGCCCGTGGCCTCGAGCTCGGGGGTCTCGTCCCAACTGGCCTGGAGTGCGGCCTGTGCGGCATCGTCGAGCTTGTGGCCCCCGACGGCGAAGAGCTTCACGCCGTTGTCGGTCCAGGGGTTGTGCGAGGCGGAGACGACCGCACCGCCGATCCCGTCTGCGGCCGCCATGTGGGCGACAGCAGGCGTGGGAACCATGCCCAGGGGTCGTACCCCTACACCACCGTCGATGAAGCCGTCGGCCAACCAGAGGGCCAGTGCCTCGCCGGAGGCCCGGGTGTCGTGGCCGATGGCGACCTCGTCGGCACCCAGGTGGCCGGCTGCGGCACGGCCGAGGGCGCGCACGACCGACTCGGTGAGCACGGTGTCGGCCCTGGCTCGAACGCCGTCGGTGCCGAAGTGGAGGGCCATGGGAAACTGGGGTCGCGGGTCCGGGCTACCCGGCACGGGCCGCCGACCGCCGCTAGCGCTTGCTGTACTGCGGTGCCTTGCGGGCCTTCTTGAGGCCGTACTTCTTGGACTCCTTCTTGCGATCGTCACGCGTCAGGAGCCCAGCCCGCTTGAGGGCGTCCCGCCGCTCGGGCTCGAGGGCCTCGAGTGCACGGGCGATGCCGAGGCGGAGCGCTCCGGCCTGGCCGGCGGCACCCCCGCCGTGGACGGTGGCGTCGATGTCGTAGGCGCCCTCGGTGCCCGTCACCCGGAGTGGTTCGAGGAAGACCAGGCGGTGGGACTCGGATGGGAAGAAGTCATCAGCGGCACGACCGTTGATCGTGATGGTGCAGACACCGTCGATGGGGCGCAGGCGCACGCGGGCGACAGCGGCCTTGCGGCGACCGGTGGTCTGGATGAGGGGGTGCGTCATCGTAGGTTCCTTGCTCAGCCTTGCTCGATCACGAGGTGCGGGCCCGGGCGTGCTCGATCTCGAGCGGTTGGGGCTGCTGGGCCTCGTGGGGGTGCTCCGGGCCACGGTAGACCTTGAGCTTCGTGATCATCTGTCGACCAAGTCGGTTCTTCGGGAGCATGCCCCGGATGGTCCGACGCACGGCCTCGTCGGAGCGCTCGGAGAGCAGGCCACCGAAGGCACGGGACCTGAGGCCGCCCGGGTAGCCGGAGTGGTCGTAGACCATCTTGTCGGTGGTCTTGGCACCCGTCAGCACGACCTTGTCGGCGTTGACGATGACGACGTGGTCCCCGGTGTCCATGTGGGGCGTGAAGGTCGGCTTGTGCTTGCCGCGCAGGATGGAGGCCACCTCGGTGGCCATGCGACCGAGAATGAGGCCTTCGGCGTCGACGACATGCCAGGCACGCTCGATCTCGCTGGCCCGGGGGGTGTAGGTGGACACGGGGTACCTCTTCGAAAGCGTTGTTCGGGCGGCCGACCGGGGGACAGAAGGACCGGAGCCGCCATGGCCGTACGGCCAGAGGGCAAGGCTACGGCCGTGCACTGGGCCCGGCAACCCTCACGCCCCGGCGCCGCCCGATGGTCAATCGTCCGGATAGCGCACCGACCAGAGTGTGAGCCCGTGGGGTGGTGCAGGCTCTCCTGCAGCCTGTCGATCGCGCGCCTCGATCATCCCCGGTACGTCACCCGCCTGTCGCCTTCCCCGGCCCACATCAACCAGCGTCCCGACGATGGAGCGGACCATCTGGTGGCAGAAGGCGGTGGCGGTGATCCTGAACTCGAGGAGGCCGGCATCGTCCGGTCCCCACCACTCCGCCGTCTCGATCCGGCGGACGAGGGTGGGTACGGCAACGCCGGGTGCCACCTTCGAACGCCTGCAGAACGACGTGAAGTCGTGCTCGCCGAGGAGATGATCGGCTGCCGACTGCATGGCGGGCACGTCGAGCGGATCGACGATGTGCCAGGCGGTGGCGGCCAGGAAGGGATCGGGATCCTGCCGGTTGAGCACCTGGTAGCGGTAGGTGCGTCCCGTCGCCGTGAAGCGGGCATCGAAGCCATCGCCCGACCGCTCGAGGTCACGGAGCACCAGAGAAGGCCCGCACTGCCTGTTGACCGATCGCCGGATCCTGTCCAGGTCGCTGTCGTCCGGTGCGTCGAAGCTGACCACCTGTCCGACGGCGTGCACCCCACGGTCCGTGCGGCCGGCGCACGCCACGACGACGGTCGTGCCGACGACGCGTGAGAGGGCGGCGTTCAGGTCACCGGCGACGGTGCGGACGCCCTCGTTCGGCACAAAGCCGTGGTAGGGGCCTCCGTCGTAGGCAACGGTTGCCCGGACCCTCATGCCAGGTGTGGTCAGACCAGCTCGATGCGGGCCATCGGGGCGTTGTCACCGGGGCGGGGGCCGACCTTGAGGATGCGGGTGTAGCCGCCCGGACGGTCGGAGTAGCGGGGGCCGATCTCCTCGAAGAGCTTGGCAGCCATCTCCTTGTCGCGAAGGAACGACACCACCTGGCGATGGTTGTGGAGGCCGCCCTTCTTGGCCTTGGTGATGACCTTCTCGGCTACCGGCCGGAGCGCCTTGGCCTTGGCCTCGGTTGTCGTGATGGCCTCGGCTGCGATCAGCGACGCCACCAGGTTGGCCAGCATCGACTTCTGGTGGGCCGAACTTCCGCCGAGGCGACGGCCCTTCCTCGGTGTCGCGAACATGGCGTCAGTCCCGCACCTTCAGGGCCAGCCCGCGCTCGTCGAGCTTTTCGAGCACCTCGTCGAGGGACTTCTGGCCGAAGTTCGTGATGGCGAACAGGTCATCCTCGGTGCGTTCCAGCAGTTGGCCGACGGTGTCGATCTGGGCCCGCTTGAGACAGTTGCGGGGACGCTCCGAAAGGTCGAGGTCCTCGATCGGCAGGTCCATGTCGGGAGACTCGCCACCGATCGGGCCGACCTCACCGAGGGACAGGCCCTGCGGCTCGTCGCTCATCTCCTCGATGAGCTGCACCAGCGCCCGAAGCGTGCCACCTGCCGAGGCCAGGGCGTCACGGGGCGTCTGCGAACCGTCGGTCTCGATCGTGAGGATCAGCCTGTCGTAGTCGGTCGACTGGTCGACCTGGGTGGCCTCGATGTCGAACGACACGCGACGAACCGGTGAGAACAGGGCATCGACCGGGATCACGCCGATCGGGCCGTCTACAACCGAACGGTTGGAGGACTCGAATCCCCGGCCCCGCTCGATGGTGACTTCGGCGGAAAGGCGGCCGCCCTTGTTGACGGTCGCCAGGTGCAGGTCGGGGTTCAGGACCTCGATGTCGGCGTGGGGCGACAGGTCGCCGGCGGTGGCCTCGGCAGGGCCGGTGACCTCGAGGCGAACGGTGACGGCCTCGTCGCTGTGGCTTCGGACCACGATGTCCTTGAGGGCGAGGATCATGTCGGTGATGTCCTCGACGACGCCGTCCAGGGTGCCGAACTCGTGTTCGGCGCCCTCGAAGCGGACCTGGGTGATGGCCGCACCGGGAACCGACGACAGCAGTGTGCGCCGCAGTGAGTTGCCGAGCGTGGAGCCGAAGCCCGGCTCGAGTGGACCCACAGCGAACTGTTGGGTGTTGACCTGTGCCTCGTCGATCGGCTCGACGGTGGGACGCTGAATAACCAGCATGCTTCTCTCTCTTGATCCGGGGATTGACCCTGGTGGGTCGGGCTACTTGCTGTAGAGCTCGACGATGAGGTGCTCGCGCACCGGGATGTCGATCTGATCGCGTACGGGGAGTTCCCTCACGGTGACCTCGAAGCCGTCGCCGCCCACGTCCAGCCAGGCCGGTGCCTGTCGGTCGAGGACGTCGATGTTCCAACGGACGATGACCATGTCCCGGGCCTTGGGGCGGAGGCTGACGACGTCACCCTTGCGGACCCGGAAGCTGGGAATGTCCACCCGGCGGCCGTTGACGTCGAGGTGGCCGTGGTTGACCATCTGGCGGGCCTGGGGACGGGTTGCCGCCAGGCCGGCGCGGTAGACGACGTTGTCGAGGCGCAACTCGAGGAAGCGCAGCATGTTCTCGCCCGTGACGCCTTCGCGTCGGTTCGCCTCCTCGTACAGGCGGCGGAACTGCTTCTCGGTCAGGCCGTAGGAGAAGCGGGCCTTCTGCTTCTCCTGGAGTTGCAGGAGGTACTCGGACTGGTTGGGGCGGCGACGGGTGCGGCCGTGCTCACCCGGTGGGTACGGGCGCTTGTCGAGGGCGATGGTCTCGCCCTTGGTGCCGAAGATGTTCGTGCCGAGGCGACGGGAAACCCGCGCCCGGGGGCCGGTGTAGCGCGACATGTCAGACCCTCCGACGCTTGGGTGGGCGACAACCATTGTGAGGAATCGGCGTGACGTCCTTGATGCCGGTCACCTCGATGCCCGTGCCCTGGATGGTGCGAATGGCGGTCTCCCGTCCCGAACCGGGTCCGCGGACGACGACGTCGACCTTGCGCACCCCGTGTTCCATGGCCCGCCGCGCACACTGCTCGGCGGCCATCTGGGCAGCGAACGGGGTGGACTTCCGGGATCCCTTGAAGCCGACGTTGCCCGCCGACGCCCAGGCCAACGTGTTTCCTCGCTGATCGGTGATGGTGATGATCGTGTTGTTGAAGGAACTCTTGATGTGCGCAACACCGTGCGGGACGTTCTTGCGTTCCTTCTTGCGGGGTCGACGACCGCCGGCTGGGGGTTTCGCCATTATTTCGTGACCGTCTTCTTGTTGGCCACCGTCTTGCGGGGCCCCTTGCGGGTACGGGCGTTGGTGTGCGTGCGCTGGCCGTGCACCGGGAGCCCTCGTCGGTGGCGAAGGCCCTGATAGCAGCCGATGTCCATCTTGCGCTTGATGTTCTGGGAGGTCTCACGGCGCAGGTCGCCCTCGACCTTGAGGTTCTGGTCGACGTACGTTCGGATGCGGGCGACCTCGTCATCGGTGAGGTCGCGGACGCGGGCGGTGGGGTCGATCTGGGTACCTGCGCAGATCTGCTCTGCGGTGGTCTGGCCGACCCCGTGGATGTAGGTCAGCGAGATCCAGGCCTGCTTCTCCCGGGGGATGTCAACGCCGGCGATTCGTGCCATGTCGTGCCTCTACCCTCTCAGCCCTGGCGCTGCTTGTGGCGCGGGTTGCTGCAGATGACCCGTACGCGACCGTGGCGCCGGATGATCCGACACTTCTCGCACATGGGCTTGACGCTGGCTCGAACCTTCATCGTTGACTTTCTTATCCGCCTACTTGTACCGGTACGTGATCCGACCCCGTTGGAGGTCGTAGGGGGTGAGCTCCACCTGCACCCGGTCGCCGGGAAGGATGCGGATGTAGTGCATCCGCATCTTGCCGGAGATGTGGGCCAGCACCTTGTGGCCGTTCTCCAACTCGACCTTGAACATGGCGTTGGGCAACGGCTCGAGCACCGTGCCCTCCATGACGATCGCGTCTTCCTTCTGCTTCGGCAGGATGTTCCTCCGGATCGGGTCGGCCAGGTCGGAAACGGTTGCGCGGACACACGGAAGCGCCCGGCAGAGGCCGACGGGCCACGCTATCGGGGCCTTAGGACGCGACCAACCCAGTGGTCGACGATGCACGTCCTGGACCGCTGCCCCGGTGCGGGTAACGGTCGACAGGTACGTCACGTTCATGCCGGTGCTCCCTCGATCGCAGCGCGGAGGCGCTCGAAGACCTCGTCCTCGGTCCCCAGGCCGTCGACGACGGAAAGCAGGCCGTGTTCCCCGAACCAGGCGAGCAGCGGCGCCGTCGAGGATTCGTAAAGGTCGAGGCGGCGTCGGATCGCCTCCTCCGTGTCGTCGGGTCGACCGCGGTGGAGCATCCGTTCGGTGGCCTCGTCGGCAGGGACCTCGATGTTGACCGCGCGGACGCTGTCGGTACCGCCGAGGATCTCCTCGAGCGCCGCGGCCTGGACCGGCGTGCGCGGAAAGCCGTCCAGGAGGAACCCGTGTTCGACCACGTCGGGCTTGGCCAACCGTTCGGAGACGATCCCGATCATCACGTCGTCGGGGACCAGGTCACCTGCATCCATCAGGGCTTTCGCACGCAGGCCAAGGTCGGTGCCCTCGGCGGCCGCGGCGCGAAGCATGTCGCCGGTGGAGATGTGTACCGGTCCCAGGGCCTCGACCAGGCGCATGCACTGTGTGCCCTTGCCTGAGCCCTGACGGCCGAGGATGACGAGGCTGACGGGTTCCACGGTGGTCGTCTTCGGCACCCGGGCGCTACTTGAGGAAACCCTCGTAGTTGCGCATGGTCAACTGCGAGTCGATCTGCTTCATGGTCTCGAGCGACACACCGGAGGCGATGAGGACCGAGATGCCGATGAAGCCGAAGCCGGCAGCGCCGGAACTCCCGACGCCTGCCTGCGTGTCGAGGAACACGTTGACGAGGATCGACGGGACCAGCGCCACCGCAGCGAGGAAGAGCGCTCCCGGCAATGTGATGCGGGAGAGGATCCTGGCCAGGTACTGCTCGGTCTGGTGGCCCGGTCGGATGCCCGGGACAAAGCCGCCCTGCTTGCGAATCTGGTCGGCCTGCTTGACGGGATCGAAGGTGATCGCCGTGTAGAAGTAGGCGAAGCCGACGACCAGCACGCCGGTGAAGGTGAAGTAGAAGACGTTGTTCGGCTGGGCCAGGTTGTTGTCGACCCAGTTCCGGAAGCCGTCCCACGGCAACGCCGCGGCGAGCAGGACAGGCAGGTAGAGCACCGACGTGGCGAAGATGATCGGAATCACACCGGACTGGTTGACCTTCAGCGGAATGTAGGTGTTCTGGCCGCCGTACATTCGGCGGCCCACCACCCGCTTGGCGAACTGCACCGGAATGCGCCGTTGGCCCTGTTCCACGAAGACGATGGCACCGATCACGGAGATCAGCACCACAAGCACCACGAGCAGGGCCGTCGGGCCGTTCTCGGACTGGATGACCGACCCCTGGGCGGGGAAGCCGCTGAGCACCGAGATCATGATGATCAGCGACATGCCGTTGCCGATTCCCTTCTGGGTTATCAACTCGCCCATCCACATGAGCAGCGCCGTGCCGGCGGCGAGGGTCAGGACCACCAGGCTGACGGTTCCGATGTGGAACCGCGGCAACAGGTTTGCGCCGGACTGGCCACTGATCGAGTTGCCGCCGCTGTTGAACAGGAAGGCGAAGCTGGTGGCCTGGATGACAGCGATGACCACCGTGAGGTAGCGGGTCCACTGGGTGATCTTGCGCTGACCGACGGCGCCCTGCTGCTGCCACTGCTCGATGCGCGGCACGACTACGCCGAGTACCTGCATGATGATCGAGGCCGTGATGTACGGCATGACGCCGAGGGCGAACACGGCGAACGTCGTCAGCGAACCGCCGGAGAAGAGTTGGAGGAATGCCAGAACACCGCCCTGGCTGGCGCGGTCCCGCAGCAACTGGACCTGCTCGACGTCGATCCCGGGCGCCGGGATGAAGGCACCGATGCGGTACAGCAGGATCATGAACAACGTGAACAGGATTCGCTTCCGCAGGTCGTGGACCCGGAACATGTTCAGCATGCTGACAAGCACGGCGGTCCCCTCTAGGTGCGTCGAACGGTCGACGTCATCGGTTCATGAGTGCGTTGCCGCTGGCCGGCGGACGCACAGCGAACGGCAGGGGCAGGCGCTCGACCTTGCCACCGGCCGCCGTGATGGCAGCCTCGGCCGACGCCGAACAGGCGTGTACGTGGACGGTGACGGCACGCGTGATCTCGCCCCGCGCCAGCACCTTGACCAGCGACTTCTTGCCGACGAGGCCCAACTCGAGCAGGGTTGCCGGTGTGACCTCGTCGAGGCCCGAGGCCTCGATGGTGTCGAGGTTGACGGCCTGGTACTCGATGCGGAACGGGTTCTTGAAGCCGCGCAGCTTCGGCACCCGCTGGTGCAACGGCATCTGGCCGCCCTCGAAGCCGACGCGCACCTTGGACCGGTAGCGCTGTCCCTTCATTCCGCGGCCTGCGGTCTTGCCGCCCTTGCCGCCGATGCCGCGGGCGACGCGCTTGGCCCGCTTCCTGGAACCGGGTGGTGGTGTCAGGTCATGGACCTTCATGTCAGACGACCTCCTCGACCTCGACCAGGTGCGGAACCCGGGCGATCATGCCCCGGATCTCGCCCCGGTCGGGCAGGGTGTTGGAGCGGCCGATCCTGCCCAGGCCCAGGGCGCGGAGGGTGCCGCGCTGCTTGGGCTTGGTGCCGATGGCCGAACGGATCTGGGTCACCTTGAGTTGCCTGTCGCTGGTCGCCATGGTCAGCCCTCGCTCCCTTCGGGTTCAGCGGGAGCGCCGGAGATCCCGGCTTCGCTGCGGCGGTATGCCTCGAGCATCGGGGCGGGGACGAACTCCTCGGGGTCGAGGCCACGCAGTCGGGCGACGTCGTCCGGCCGGCGCACCGACTTGAGTCCGTTGATGGTCGCTCGTGCCACGTTGATGTGGTTGTGCGAGCCCATCGACTTGCAGAGCACGTCGTGGATGCCGGCCTCCTCGAGGATGGCCCGGGCGGCGCCTCCGGCGATCACGCCGGTACCGGGCGCGGCAGGCTTGAGCAGCACGCGGCCGGCACCGTTCTCGCCCATCACCGGGTGGACGATGGTGGATCCTGTCAGCGCCACGGAGAACAGGTTGCGCTTTGCTTCCTCGGTGCCCTTCTGGATGGCGAGGGGCACCTCCTTGGCCTTGCCGTACCCGAGGCCGACGCGACCTGCGCCGTCGCCGACCACCACCAGGGCGGTGAAGGAGAAGCGTCGGCCGCCCTTGACGACCTTGGCGACCCGGTTGATGTGGATGACCCGGGATTCCCGCAGTTGGGCCTCGTCGATGGTGTTTCGTGGTGCCACTAGAACTCCAGTCCGGCGTCACGGGCGGCGTCGGCAAGTGCTGCCACCCGTCCGTGGTAGAGGTAGCCGCCGCGGTCGAACACGACGGCATCGATCCCGGCAGCCCTGGCACGCTCGGCCACGGTTCGACCCACCTCGGTGGCCGCCGCCACGCCTGTCAGCCCGTCGGCCACACCGGCCTGCAGCGTCGTTGCCGACACCAGCGTGTTCCCGGTGGCGTCGTCGATGACCTGGACGGAGATGTGCCTGGCCGACCGGAACACGGACAGCCGTGGGCGTTGCGAGGTGCCCTGCACCCGGCGACGGACCCGACGGTGGCGGCGGTGGCGTGCACCCCGCCGATCGATGGTCTTGGCACTCATTTGGCCGCCTTTCCGGCCTTGCGGGCCACGTGTTCGCCGACGTACCTCACACCCTTGCCCTTGTACGGCTCAGGCTTGCGGAGCGAACGGATCTCTGCGGCCATCTGGCCGACGGCCTGCTTGTCGGCGCCGGAGACGATGATGTGCGTGGGCTCCGGGACGTCGAAGGTGATGCCGTCGGGGGCCTTGACGTTGATCGAATGGCTGTAGCCGAGTTGGAGTTCCAGGGCGCTGTCGCCCTTGGCCAGTGCGCGGTAGCCGACACCGATGATCTGGAGTTCCTTCTTGAATCCCTCGGAGACGCCGACGACCATGTTGTTCACGAGCGAGCGGGTGAGGCCGTGCATTGCACGGTTCCGGCGTTCGTCGTCGGGACGCTCGACGTGCAGGAGGTCGCCCTCCTGTCGGACGGTGATGTCGTCGACCACGTCGAGGTCGAGCGAGCCCCTGGGGCCCTTCACGACCACGTGCTGGTCAGCGATGGTCACCTCGACGCCCGAGGGCACCGTGATCGGGGACTTGCCGATGCGTGACATGTCGAGCCTCTCCTACCAGACGAAACAGAGGATCTCTCCGCCGATCCTTCGGCGGCGAGCCTCTCGGTCGCTCATAAGGCCCCGGCTGGTGCTGACCACGGCTACGCCGAGGCCTCCCTGGACACGGGGGATCGTGCCGTACTTTCGATAGACGCGCAGGCCGGGCTTGGACACACGCTGGAGGCCGCTGATCACACGCTCGCGCTCAGAGGAGTACTTGAGCTGGATCGTGAGTTCCTTGCCGGGGCCTTGTCGGGCCTCGTCCACCGTGTAGTCGGTGATGTAGCCCTCGGACTTCAAGACGTCGGCGAGGGCCACCTTCTGCTTCGACGACGGCATCGACACGCCGTCGTGCATTGCATGGTTGGCGTTGCGCAGGCGCGTCAGCATGTCGGCCATGGGGTCGGTCATCGTCATGTCGTCGCTCCTCTCACCAGCTCGACTTCACCATGCCGGGGATCTCTCCGGCATGGACCATCGTCCGGAGGCAGACCCGACACAGGTTGAACGCCCGGTACACAGACCGTGGCCGGCCACAGCGGCGACAACGCGTGTAGGCGCGCACCTTGAACTTGGGCGTCTTCTGCTGCTTGTTGACGAGTGCCTTCTTCGCCATTACCTCACCTCTCGTCGGAACGGGAACCCGAGGGCATCGAGGAGGGCACGGCCACCCTCGTCCGAGTCGGCGGACGTCACGATCGTGATGTCCATGCCACGGGTAGCGTCCACCGTGTCGTAGTCGATCTCCGGAAAGATCAACTGCTCGGTCACGCCGAACGTGTAGTTGCCCCGGCCGTCGAACGACCGGTGGTTGAGTCCGCGAAAGTCGCGGATCCTCGGGATCGCCAGGTTCATCAGGCGGTCCAGGAACTCGTACATCCTGGCGCCGCGCATGGTCACCATGGCTCCGATCGCCTGGCCCTCACGGAGCTTGAAGTTGGAGATCGACTTCTTGGCCCGCGTGACCTTCGGCTTCTGGCCGGTGATCGTCTCGAGGTCGGCGATGGCGCCGTCGAGTTGCTTGGCCTGCTGGGCTGCGAGCCCGACGCCCATGTTGACGACGATCTTCACGAGCTCCGGAACCTGCATGACGTTCACCAGGCCCAACTGCTCCTGGAGCGCCGGCCTGATCTCGGTGCGATAGCGGTCGCCGAGGCGAACCGCTGTGCTCAGTGCCTCAGCCATCGAGGTCCACCCCCGTTCGCCTGCAGACCCGCACCTTGGTGCCGTCGTCGGTGAGTCGGTATCCGACGCGGGTCGGCTTGTCGTCGGCAGGGCTCAGGACCGCGACGTTCGAGACGTGGATCGGCATGGCCTTGTCGATGATGCCGCCCTGCATGGTGGCCTTGGTGGGCTTCTGGTGGCGCTTGGCCAGGTTGACGCCCTCGATGATCACCTTGTCGTCGGCTGGCAGGGCACGGCTCACGACGCCCTCCTTGCCGCGGTCCTTGCCGGTCAGCACCCGGACCTTGTCTCCCTTGTGGATCTTCATGTCAGAGCACCTCCGGCGCCAGCGAGACGATCCGCATGAACTTCTTGTCCCGGAGTTCACGGCCGACCGGACCGAAGATGCGGGTACCACGCGGTTGCATCTGCTCGTTGATGAGGACCGCAGCGTTTTCGTCGAAGCGGATGTACGACCCGTCGGGCCGACGTCGTTCCTTCTTCGTACGGACGACCACGCACCTGACGACCTCGCCCTTCTTGACGGCGGCGCCGGGAATGGCCTCCTTGACGGTGGCCGTGAAGACGTCGCCGATCGAGGCGTACCGGCGCTTCGAGCCGCCGAGGACCTTGATGCACAGCACCTCGCGCGCTCCCGAGTTGTCGGCCACCCGGAGTCGGGTCTCCTGCTGGATCATTACCTGGCCCTTTCGAGGATCTCGATGATTCGCCAACGCTTGAGCTTCGACAACGGCCGCGTCTCCTGGACCCGGACCCGGTCGCCGATGCGCAGTTCGTTGGCCTCGTCGTGCACGTGGAGCTTCTTGCTCCGTTGCACGGTCTTGTCGTAGCGGCTGTGGCGGACGCGGTCCACGACCTCGACGACCACCGTCTTGTCCTGCCGGTCGGAGATGACCAGACCTACACGCACCTTGCGGGCGTTGGGTCGGGCTTCCGACGGTGAGGCACCCTGGGTGTCTGTTTCGGCCATCAGCCAGCCTCCTCCTCGGCCGCGGCAGCGTGCTCCGCGGCGTCGATCTCACGGGCCCGCAACTCGGTGAGGAGTCGGGCCACCTCCTTCTTGACCCGGCCTATGCGGGAGTGGTTCTCGAGTTGGCCGGTCACCAACTGGAAGCGCAGGTTGAACAGTTCTTCCTTGGACTCGCCGAGCCGTTCGAGGAGGTCGGTCTCTCCGAGGTCGGCCAATGCCTTCCTGCGGGCCATCAGAAGCCCTCCTCACGTTCGATGAAGCGTGCCCTGATGGGCAGCTTCTGGATGGCGCGGTCGATGGCGGCGCGGGCCACCTCGGGGTCCGAATAGGACAACTCGAACAGCACCCGTCCGGGCTTCACGACGGCGACCCAGTGCTCAGGGTTGCCCTTGCCCGAGCCCATGCGGGTTTCGGCAGGCTTCTCGGTGACGGGCTTGTCCGGAAATATGTTGATCCAGACCTTGCCACCGCGCTTGATGTGGCGTGTCATGGCGATACGGGCGGCCTCGATCTGGCGGGAGGTGATCCAGCCCGGTTCGAGCGCCTGAATCCCGTACTCACCGAAGGCGACGTCCGTCTGGCCCTTGGCGTTGCCACGCGTCCGGCCACGATGGTGCTTGCGGTGCGCTGTCTTCTTCGGCATCAACATGATCAGTCACTGTCTCCGGGGCGGAAGTTCGGGGTCTCGTGGTGCTCGCGGGTGGACGCCTCGATGGCCTCCTCCTCGGCAAGCAACTTCTCGAACTCGGCGTCGCCCTCCTTGACGAGGGGTGCCGGTTCCGTAGCCTCGATCTCGGTCTCTGGCTCGGTAGGTGCTGCCTCGACCTCGGTCTCGGCGTCGACCTTTCGACGACGGCCCGCAGCAGACGAGACAACGGTGCGGGGCTTGGTCTGTCCCGAGGTCTCGCCCACGGCCATGGCGGCCTCCCGGGTGATCTTGTCCTCGAGTTGGCTCTTGTAGGGGAGGATGTCGCCCTTGTAGATCCAGACCTTCACGCCGATGCGGCCGTAGGTGGTGGCGGCCTCGCGGAAGCCGTAGTCGATGTCGGCCCTCAGCGTGTGCAGTGGGACCCGTCCTTCGCGGTACCACTCGGTGCGGCCCATCTCGGAGCCACCGAGGCGACCCGAGCACTGGACCCGGATGCCGAGGGCACCGGCCTTCTGGGCGTTCTGGACGGCACGCTTCATGGCCCGCCGGAAGGCGACCCGGCCGGACAGTTGGTCTGCGACGCCCTGGGCTATCAGGGCGGCGTCGAGTTCCGGCTCCTTGATCTCCTGGATGTTGAGTTGCACCCGGTTGTTGCCGCTGATCTTGCCCAGGCCGGCACGCAGGCGGTCGGCCTCGGTGCCCTTGCGCCCGATCACGATGCCCGGGCGTGCAGTGTGCACATCGATCCGCAGGCGATCGCGGGTGCGCTCGACCTCTATCCGGCTGATCGCTGCGTGGGGGAGTTCGGTCCGCAGGAAGTCGCGGATCTTCCAGTCCTCGATGATGTTGTCGGCGTACTCCTGCCGGGTGGCGAACCACCGTGACTTCCAGTCGGTGGTTATCCCCAGGCGGAAGCCGTAAGGGTTGACCTTCTGGCCCATCAGGCACGCTCCTCGGCGCTGTCGTCGTCAGGCCCGTCATCGGCCTCTTCGGTGGCGTCTTCGACCTCGACAGCCTCTTCGGTGGCGTCTTCGACCTCGACAGCCTCTTCGGTGGCGTCTTCGACCTCGACAGCCTCTTCG
>Ga0208642_1000021_pt1 | contig 81402 bp, 69 predicted proteins | sample ETN02SmetaG_4_FD_185790 | JGI IMG/M metagenome (GOLD analysis project Ga0208642, IMG submission 185790) | Marine microbial and viral communities from oxygen minimum zone, Eastern Pacific Ocean - ETNP2014F10-02SV251 (SPAdes) (version 2) | ecosystem: Environmental > Aquatic > Marine > Oceanic ...
AAAACTTCTTCGTCACTTTCAACTTCCGGACCGGGTGACAACTCTCCGGCATTGTATTGATCAAAGGCCGGTTGATTCAAAATATTACGTGCGCAACGCACTGCTTCGCCCCACTCGCGACGATCCTGCTCAGTGGATAAATAATTAAAGCGCAGTTTTGGATATACTCTCGGGTCAGTGGACTGGATTTTGACGGAACCCTGTGCATCAGAATACATCGGGCCAACATGGACCTGGTAACCGTGTCCTGTACCAGGAGATGAGCCATCGTAACGGATTGCGAGGGGCAAAAAGTGAAACATGATATTTGGATATTTTTCCTGCTCGTTACTGCGAATAAAACCCCCAGCTTCAAAATGATTAGTGGAGGCAGGACCTTTACGGTTAAAAAGCCACTGATAACCGATCCAGGGTTTGTTGTACCATTTCAAGGCGGGAGCCATTGAAACCGGTTTTTTGCAAGCATATTGGATATATACTTCCAAATGATCCTGCATATTTTCGCCGACGCCCGGTAGATCCTGCATAACTTCAATACCGAGTTTTTTCAATTCCGCAGCATTGCCAATTCCGGATAGTTGTAAAAGCTGGGGGGAGTTGATTGCGCCTCCGCAACAAATGATTTCACCGGCATAAACTTTTTCGGAACGCCCCTGACTTTTGGAAAACTCTACTCCAACAGCACGCGTTGTCCCCACGGGATTATTAGTTTCAAACAAAATTTTGGTGGTCAGTGTCCGGCAATGAACGGTGAGATTCGAACGCTTTTTGACCGGATGTAAATATGCTCTTGCCGCGCTCATTCTCCGGCCTCGATGGAGATTTCTGTCAAAGCGCGCGAAACCCTCCTGTTTGTAACCGTTTACATCATCGGTCAAGGGATAACCTGCTTCCTGTACTGCTTCAAAAAAGGCACTGAACAACGGATTTTCGCAGGGACCTCTTTCCATGATCAAGGGACCTTCAACACCACGAAAATCATTTCCGCCTGCTAAACAGTTTTCCATGCGTTTGAAATATGGCAGACAATGTGTGTAATCCCAGTTTTCCATGCCGGAATCAGCGGCCCAGCGTTCATAGTCCATTGGATTCCCTCGCTGAAAAATCATGCCGTTGATACTGCTCGATCCTCCAAGCACTTTACCACGTCCATGAAAAACACGACGGTTGTTCATGAAAGGTTCCGGTTCAGATTCGTAACACCAGTCATAGTATTTGTTACCGATGGGAAACGTTAACCCCGCAGGCATGTGGATAAAAATGTCCCAGATATAATCGGGACGTCCTGCTTCCAGAACCAGTACTTTGTGGGAAGGATCAGCACTCAAACGGTTGGCCAGGGCACAACCCGCAGAGCCTCCGCCGATAATGATTGTATCGTAATGTGTTTTTGACATTGTTGAACTTTGTTTGCTGAGTTAATATTTAAGCCTTAACACATAATAGGAACCTCCAATAACTCGCTTTTCCCATAAACATTAAATAACAAAACCATTCACATTTCGTCGGTTTAGCGGGGTCAAAACTTGAATCAAGCCGTAATATTTCTTCAACTCCGATCAGGGAAAGGTTTGTAGAGGTGACCTTAACTGTTTTTGAAAGAGACTGCCGAAGTTTTCAGGGGAATCCTTAATTCCGGACAGGCGCAGTAAATGCCAGGCCAACGCATGGTTGCTGGACGTCACGGGTTTTCCTAAACGTGCTTCTGCTTCTTCGATGACTGACGCCACTCTCAAATTTGTACAAGAAACAAAAACACCGTCACACTCCGTACTTGCACCAATTTTTTCAATAGATTTAAGAATTGATTCAGAGGAAATTCTACCGACTACAAAATCGTCAGTTTCAAAAAATGATCCTGTTACTCGAATTTCAAAGCCGGACTCTAGAAGATTGTCACGCATTTCCTTTGTAATAGCCGGATGATACGGCGTAAGCAGGACAACCCTCTTAAGTCCCAGCGCACGCAAAGCAGCTTTACAGGCAGTCAGAGGATTTGTGGTCTGAGTTTCAGAATGTACACTCTGAATTGCTTTCTCAACTCGATCTTCTCCAATGATTGTTGCTCCTGAAGTACAACCGTAACCAATCGCACTAAAGTTAAATGACTCAGGCAATAAAGATGCAGCTACCGGCAGGTCCGCTTCCATTTTTGCCAACGATGACTTCGTTATCTCCATCTCATTCGGAATACGCGAATGATAAAGCGTAACACCTTCAAAATTCAACAGAGTGCGAAATTCATACTCCAGTGTTTGATCCGAGCTAAGCACAATTATGCCAATATTGGCCCGCTCTCCGAGCCCTGAATCAGTCTTGTGTGCTAACTCAATAATTTGATCATATCTAAGCTCGCCTGTGCTCATTATCCCTTACGTAGTTCATTAGTTTCCAAAGCTTCACAAATATACAATATGCGTCATTATTATCTTGAAATGCTGACTGGAATCTTAGCAATCATTTTTATCAAGCACAAGGTGGAATCTAAGCCCGTAAAATAAGAGAATTATTGTCACAGTACCAGCAATATAAAGGCGTTCGAACATCTCTGTTAGCAGTCAGAGAGAAATCGGAACTGCATATTCTTATATTTTTCAATTCGGAACTCATAGTTCCGTATTTTTATTTTACTCCTACACTGAAATAAATATAATCCATATACTCATAATACACTAATTTTATTATTGTATTTAAGTGCTATCCGCCTGGAAATGTGACCGCAGTTTTTACTTTTTAATTTTTAAACCGAAATTTCAGTTTAAAAGCGGAATCAGTAGTTCCTTTTTTTTAAATTTTATATTTTTTATTTTGTATTATCAATATGTTACACCTTGGCATCCAGTATGCAAATGTGCTACAGTATTAAATTTATCACATGAAATTAGGGTTACATCAATACAAGCATTATTATGCGTAGCAAGTACCAAACAGCGTAAAAACAAACATGACTGATCGAGGAAGAAAACGGGGCGGAGGAAGAGCGGCAAGACAGGCTTCGGTGAGCACCCCCGAAAAGCAAAGCGCGCCTTACATTAGCAGAAAAGTCCCGGCTTACGAAGTGCTGGATGAAGAGGGTTTAGCCTTGATTGAAGCGAATGCGGAAACTATTTTGCAGGAAATTGGAGTAGAGTTCAGAGGCGATGCGGAAGCAATTGAAATTTGGAAAGATGCAGGAGCGGACATAAAAGGGGAACGAGTCAGAATTCCAAAAGGACTTTGCAAGAAACTGATTCAGAAATGCGCACCCGCGGAATTTACGCAACATGCCCGGAATCCTCAAAAAAGTGTGCGGATCGGTGGAAAGAATACTGTTTTGGTGCCGGCATATGGTTCTCCTTTTGTACGTGATCTGGAAAAAGGCCGACGTTACGCGACGATTGAAGATTTTCGAAATTTCGTCAAGCTCGCATATTCTACTCCCTACTTGCATCATTCCGGAGGAACGATTTGCGAACCTGTTGATCTACCGGTTAACAAACGGCATTTTGACATGGTTTATACGCACATGCGCTACAGCGACAAACCATTCATGGGTTCAGTCACGGCTCCGGAACGGGCGCAGGATACAGTTGATATGGCCAAAGTTTTGTTTGGTGAAGAATTCGTGCGCGACAATACGGTCATCACCAGTTTAATAAACGCGAATTCACCCCTGGTTTGGGATGCCACAATGATCGGAGCACTAAAAGTATATGCACGAAACAATCAGGCATGTGTAATTTCACCTTTTTGCATCGCAGGAGCAATGTCTCCGGTCACAGTCGCAGGAACAGCAGCACAGCTTTACGCAGAATCGCTTTCCGGAATGGCCTTTGCTCAGTTGGTACATCCGGGAGCCCCGGTGATATTTGGCACTTTTTCAAGCTCAATGTCTATGCAGTCTGGAGCTCCGACTTTTGGAACACCTGAACCGCAATTGGTACTTTATATCGTGGCGGCTTTAGCTCGTCGGCTTGGTGTACCATTCAGAAGCGGCGGAGGTTTAAACAGCGCGAAAATTCCGGATGCACAAGCGGCTTATGAAGCGGCAAACACGTTACAGCACTCCATGATGGCCGGAGTAAATTTTATGCTGCATACCGCTGGCTGGCTAGAAGGTGGATTGTCGATGGGCTACGAAAAATTTATAATGGACATTGATCAGGCCGGAATGATCCACCGCTTTTTAGCAGGAGTTGATCTTACCGAAAACGGACAGGCACTGGGCGCAATTCGTGAAGTTGGCCCTGGCAAACATTTTCTAGGCTGCGAACACACACAGTCTAATTTTAAATCCGCGTTTTTCCGTTCCAGCGTTGCAGACAACAACAGTTTTGAACAATGGGAAGCGGACGGTAATCTGGATACCGCACAGCGTGCTAACGTGATCTGGAAAAAAATGCTAGACGAATACGAAATGCCGGCGATCGATCCTGCCGTGGATGAAGCATTGCTGGCTTTTATACGCCAGAGGAAAGAATCATTTCCGGATGCTAATTATTGATATAAATGAGTTCGACTGACCCTTTACTGCAGCCTTTTCAGCTCAAGCATTTGAGCTTGAAAAATCGGATTCTGAGTACGAGCCATGAACCGGCATACTCAGAAGATGGATTGCCCAAAGAGCGCTATCGTTTATATCATGAGGAAAAAGCCAAAGGCGGAATTGCCTTAACCATGTTTGGCGGTTCAACGCTGGTGGCTCAGGATTCGCCTCCGGTATTTGGAAATTTGTATGCGGGAAATGATGAGATCATTCCTTATTTCCATAAAATGGCGGAAGGGGTTCATCGGCACGATGCTGCTTTGATGTGTCAAATTACACACCTCGGACGTAGAAGCGTTTCCAACGCGAGTGACTGGTTGCCGATTGTGGCACCGTCCTGTGTACGTGAACCCGCTCATCGGGGTTTTCCGAAAATTGCAGAGGAAACAGACATACGCCGAATTGTCAAAGCTTACGGAGCCGCAGCACGACGCTGTCAGGAAGGAGGAGTTGACGGTGTTGAAATTGAGGCTTACGGACATTTGCTGGATGCGTTTTGGTCACCAAGAACTAATTTCCGCACCGATAGCTACGGCGGAAGTTTGGAAAATCGGGCACGTTTCGCTTTGGAAGTTTTGGAGGAAATCCGGAAACAGGTCGGCAGTGCTTACATCGTTGGGATACGTATGGTTTTTGACGAAGCTCTGGACAGCCACCTGGACGGCGGTTTACGTTTGGAGGAAGGCCTCAAAATCGGAGAAATGCTGGTTAAAACCGGAGGTTTGGATTTTATCAATGTTATTCAGGGCCATATTGATACACAGGAAGGTTTGTCACACATTATTCCAAATATGGGAACTCCGGCAGGTCCGCAACTTGAATTTGCCGGTACGGTAAAACGTGAATTTGAACTTCCTGTTTTTCATGCCGCACGCATAAACGAAGTTGCAACCGCACGGCACGCGTTACGTGAAAACTTGCTGGACATGGTCGGAATGACACGGGCACACATGGCCGACCCTTACATTGTGGCAAAAATTGAATCCGGCGAAGAAGAGCGAATTCGGCCCTGTGTAGGCATGGGTTACTGCCTGGACCGTTTGTATGAAAACGGTGACGCACTTTGCGCACACAACGCAGCAACCGGGCGAGAACAAACGATGCCGCACCTTGTTCCGAAAACTTCCGGAAGTGCGAAAAAAATTGTTGTAATCGGTGCCGGACCTTCCGGATTGGAGGCGGCACGTGTTTGCGCGGAACGTGGACACAAAGTAGTTTTGTTTGAAGCGAATGACCGTGCAGGAGGCCAACTTCTTTTAGCTGCGAAAGTTGAACGGCGACGTGAAACAATCAGTATCGCGGATTGGCTTTTCGCGGAAGTACAACGTCTCGGTGTGGAAGTGCGTTTTAATTTTTATGCGGAAGTTTCCAACGTGCTGGCGGAAAATCCGGAAGTTGTTATCGTTGCTACCGGGGGTTTGCCAAATACAGAATTTTTGCGTGATGGAGCAGATTTGGTGGTTCCGAGTTGGGATATCCTGGCGGGAACAGTTAAAGCGGAAAAGAATATTTTGCTCTTTGATGACAACGGTCAGCATCCCGGAATTTCATGTGCGGAATTTTTAGCAAATTCCGAAACTAAACTGGAATATGTAACTCCGGAAAGGATCATTGCTCCGGATGTAGGCGGAACAAATTATCCTGCGTATTTGCGTGCGCTTCACCTGAATGAGGTGAAAATCACACTCAATCATCGTTTGACGGAAGTTCACCGCAACGATTCCGGATTGACTGCTGTACTCTACAATGAATACACGCATGCAAATATTGAGCGTTCAGTAGAGCAAATTGTGGTGGAGCATGGAACTTTGCCGCTGGACGAACTTTATCTGGGCTTACGTGAACAGTCGAGCAACGGCGGAGAGCTAGATTTGGAGGCGTTGATTTCCGGAAAACCGCAAAATATTATTTGCAATCCGGAAGGCAATTATAAACTTTTTCGGGTGGGTGATGCTGTCGCCAGCCGGAATATACACTCGGCTATTTACGATTCTTTGCGCTTGTGCAAGGATTTGTAGTTCAACTGAGTGAAAACCATAACCAACCTCAAAGAGGCTGAAATGAGCGAAGAAGAAAAAGACTTGATTGAAGACGAAGAAGAGTTGGATTTGTCCTCACTTCCGGACGAAGAACTCGTTCTGCAAATGCATGATGACCTTTACGATGGCCTCAAGGAGGAAATCGAGGAAGGTACAAATATTTTACTCGGACGCGGCTGGACACCGGACAAAGTGCTCAGTGACGCGCTTGTGGAAGGAATGCGTATTGTGGGTATTGATTTCCGCGATGGCATTTTGTTTGTTCCAGAAGTCTTGCTTTCAGCAAATTCGATGAAAGGCGGAATGCATATTCTGCGGCCTTTACTCGCTGAAACCGGAGCTCCACCTGTAGGAAAAGCGGTCATCGGTACAGTCAAAGGTGACATTCACGATATTGGTAAAAATTTAGTCGGTATGATGTGGGAAGGCGCCGGTTTTGAGGTAATCGATATTGGTATCAACAATCCAGTCGAAAAATATTTGGAAGCAATCAAAGAGCATCAACCAGATGTTTTAGGCATGTCGGCATTGCTCACCACGACTATGCCTTATATGAAAGTCGTAATAGAAGAGTTGGGCAATAAAGGTATACGTGACGATCTGATTGTGCTCGTAGGCGGTGCTCCGCTAAACGAAGAGTTTAGTCTTAATATCGGCGCTGACGCATATTGCCGTGACGCTGCTGTAGCAGTTGAAACAGCAAAAATGATGATTGAACAACGCCGCTCCGGTTTGAGCACAATGGAACAAGCTGCGGCATAAATTTTCTTTTCATTGAATGAACATGAATGGTTTGGAAAATCAACGTAGGCGTGGACGGAACAGTCGCAAAACTAATCCGGAAAAACACACCGTTTCTCCAGAGAAATGGGCTGAGAGATTCGAGCCATCAGACAAAATTTTAATTCTGGCTTGTGGTGCGTTGTCAAAGGAAATTTCCACGCTGATTCGTATGAACGGATGGAATCATTTGCAAACACGCTACTTGCCGGCAAAGCTACATCATAGTCCGGAAAAAATTGCTGATCAATTGCGAATCAATCTGCAAAGCGCTAAAACAAAATTTTCCAAAATTTTTATCGGTTATGCCGATTGTGGAGCTGGAGGCAAGCTGGATTCTCTGCTGGAAGAATTTAAAGTACAGCGATTACCCGGCGCACATTGTTATGAATTTTTTTCTGGAAAAGATTCATTTGCAGAAATGATGGATCAAGAGCCAGGAAGTTTTTTTCTCACCGATTTTTTGGTGGAAGTCTTTGACAAACTTGTTTGGCAGGGTTTGAAGATTGACAGGCATCCGGAACTTTTGAAAATTTACTTCAAGCATTATAAAAAACTGGTGTATCTGGCACAGGTGGAAAATCCGGTATTACAAACACAGGCCGACGAAATTTCAGAGCGTTTAGGACTGGAGTACGAATACCGTTTCACCGGTTATGGTGAATTGGAACACTCTTTATCCGCGCTGGTGGATAAAAGGAAATATGGCAAAAAAAACAATAATTTATTGGCGTGATATTCCGTCACAGGTAGTGGTTAAACAGGGACGGACTTCAGCCAAAAAACAGCTAACTAAACGCTTTATGGTTGCCATAGACAGGGCTGCAATGCGTGCTGGACGCCAGGGTAGTGAAGAATACCTGGAAGATTGGCGACGGAAAATTGAAACTTGTCAAGGCGATCCGCAAACTATCGCGAACACGACCGCAGAAGAACTGGAATCTAGTTTTTCTGATGAAGTTCTAAAAATACTGGTAAAAAACAAAGGCTTAAACACAACTGAAACCTGATAAATATAACAAAAAAAAATGACAGATACTGTAATAAGTTCCGCGAGTAAAGAAGTAATCATTGGCTCCAACCGTCCATTTGTGATGATTGGCGAACGCATAAATCCGACCGGTCGTAAAATGCTGGCAAAAGAAATGGCGGAAGGTGATTTCAGTCGAGTAGAACAGGACACCTTGGCACAGGTTGCCGCGGGTGCGCAGATGCTGGACGTGAATGCCGGTATTCCCCTCGCCGATGAACCTCAAATTTTGGCTGATACGATCAAACTGGTGCAGTCACTGACAAACGTTCCATTATCCATTGACTCTTCAATAGTCGCGGCTTTGGAAGCAGGTCTCGAAGTTTATCAAGGCAAAGCTCTTTTAAATTCTGTTACCGGAGAAGAGGAAAGGCTTGAAGTGGTTCTTCCGTTGGTAAAAAAATACGGTTGCGCAGTGGTTGCAATTTCCAATGATGAAACAGGAATTTCCGAAGACCCGGATGTGCGTTTTGCAGTGGCAAAAAAAATTGTTGAACATGCCGCGGATTATGGAATTCCCAGTTCAGACATTGTTGTTGACCCTCTGGTTATGCCGATCGGAGCCATCAATTCCGCGGTGAGACAGGTGATGACTCTGGTACGACGTTTACAGGATGAACTAAAAGTCAACACCACTTGCGGAGCATCAAATGTCAGTTTTGGGTTACCAAATCGTAACGGAATAAACGCAGCATTCCTGACGATGGCAATCGCATCCGGTCTTACCTCAGCGATTACTAATCCACTTCACGAACCTGTAATGCAGGCCGTGATGGGCGCAGATGTGATGATGGGTAACGATCCGCATTGTTTTAAATGGATAAAAAAATACCGTGAACCAGCAGACAGTGAAAATACACAAAAACGTGAGAGAAGACGAAATAGAAGCAAACGAGCATAAAAAGTGTTTAGAAAAATAGAGGAACTATGAATATTAGTGTCTTTGATCTATTCAAAATAGGGATTGGTCCTTCAAGTTCGCATACTGTAGGTCCAATGTTCGCAGCCAAGCAATTTCTATTTAATTGTATCGAGCAGTTTCCACTGGCTAAAATTCATACAGTCAAAACAGAATTATTCGGTTCGCTCGCCTTGACAGGCAAAGGACATGGAACAGACACTGCGATTTTAATGGGTTTGGAAGGTGAAGAGCCGGCTTTGGTTGATCCGGAACAAATTCCAAACCGCCTGAAACATATTCGCAAAAGCAAGACTTTGACGCTGCTCAATGAACACAAAATTGGGTTTAATGAAGAAGAATCGCTGATTTTTTATCATGATGATTTATTACCGCACCATTCAAATGGAATACGTTTTTCCGTTTTTGACTCAGACGGGAAAAAATTACGTGAGGAGGATTTTTATTCAGTCGGCGGTGGATTTATCCTGAACGAGGAAGAAATACAGAAAGATACTGAAAATGGCTGTACTCAAGTACCTTTTCCTTTTCAGTCCTGTAAAGAACTCTTTGAGCACTTTAACAAAACCGGCATGACACTGCGTGAATTAATGTGGATCAATGAGCAAACATGGCGTTCCGAATCTGATCTTTGGGATGGTTTGCTGAAAATATGGGGAGTCATGCAGGAATCGACACAACGCGGATTGTCTTCCAGTGAGACATATCTTCCGGGTGGATTGAACGTACGTAGACGCGCTCCGGGTTTATACAAAGAATTAATGAAAAATACAGAGCCTTCACCGGCTGAAATAATGGATTGGGTCAGTTTGTTTGCCATGTCTGTAAATGAAGAAAATGCTGCCGGATCACGTATTGTCACCGCACCAACTAATGGAGCAGCAGGAGTTATTCCAGCGGTAATGCACTATTGTTATCGTTTCCGTAAAGATTTTAATGAAGACAAAATTATAACATTTTTGCTCACTGCCGGCGCAGTTGGTATTTTATACAAAGAGGGTGCTTCTCTTTCCGCAGCAGAAGTGGGCTGTCAAGGTGAAATTGGTGTTGCATGCTCCATGGCGGCGGCCGGACTAGCCGCGGTGATGGATTGTACACCACGTCAAGTTGCAAATGCCGCGGAAATCGGTATGGAACATAATCTTGGCTTGACCTGCGATCCGGTAGGTGGGCTTGTGCAAATTCCATGTATCGAACGTAACACAATGGGTGCCCTGAAAGCGATCAATGCCGCTCGTCTGGCGAAGCGCGGTGACGGCAATCACATCATTTCACTTGATAAAGTAATTGTAACAATGCATAAAACCGGTCAAGACATGATGCATCAATACAAAGAAACCTCATTGGGCGGTCTTGCCGTAAATTTGCCAGAATGCTGATATTACAGGTTTATTTTAAATAATGAGAAATGGAACAAAATGGATGATTTTGGGTATTCCGGGACTGACATGTATTGATTGACACTTGATAACAATCGTTTTATTATTCCCTATTTTGAACCTGTTTTCATCTGTTTGTGACGTGCTGTTCCGACTGCTTATACAACTGTATTCGCGAAAAGCAAAGCATTAGTATAGGGACTTTTGAAGTGGCTTTACTGATTGTTTGTACAGTCACATTTGGCAATATAATACCGTTTTATTAACGATAATAAATCTTCATTTTTGAGATTGATCTTCTATAAATCATAAACTACTAACTTAGGCAAAAACATGGAATCCGACCAAAATGATTTAGCAGCACAATATTCGGAACTACCGCGTATTCCGTCTGATATTGAAATTTCACAAAATGCTGCGATGAAACCGATTGCGGAAATAGCTCAACAACTCGGAATTAAAGATGATGACCTTGAGCAATATGGAAAATACAAAGCAAAAATTGAAAATGATGTCTGGGAAAGTGTAAAGGATCGTCCGGACGGGAAACTTATTTTAGTTACAGCGGTAACGCCTACGCCTGCTGGTGAAGGTAAAACATGCACATCAATTGGACTGGCACAAGCCTTTGGACAACTCGGAGTCAAGCATGCCCTGGCGTTACGTGAACCCAGTATGGGGCCAACATTTGGCATAAAAGGAGGTGCTGCAGGAGGAGGCTTTTCACAGGTTTTACCTATGGAAGATATCAATATGCACTTCACAGGAGATCTTCACGCAATCGCAGCCGCACATAATTTATTATCTGCTGTTCTTGATAATTCAATGCATTTTGAAAATCCGCTGGAAATTGATCCGGAGAAAGTTACATGGAGAAGAACGATAGATTTATGTGACCGTCAATTGCGTAATGGAGAAATAGGTCTGGGTTCAAAATTTGATGGATTTCCGCACAAAACAGGTTTTGACATTGTAGCTGCGTCAGAAGTTATGACAATCATGGCACTGGCGTCAGATATCAATGATCTAAGGAAACGTCTCGGACGGATTGTTGTTGCTTACAACACTTCCGGAAAACCGGTCTTTGCAAGAGAATTAAACTGTATCGGTTCACTATGCGTTATCTTGAAAGATGCTCTGAAACCAAATCTTGTACAAACCTGTGAGCACACACCTGTTTTTGTACACTGTGGCCCTTTTGGAAATATCGCACATGGTTCAAACAGCGTCAGTGCCACACGTTTAGCGCTTAAGTTAGCACCGTATGTTGTTACCGAAGCAGGATTCGCAGCGGATCTAGGCGCAGAAAAATTTGTCAACATCAAATGCAGACAGGCCGGGTTAAAACCAAACGGGGCGGTTCTGGTAGCAACTGTCAGAGCTTTGAAATTTCATGGAGGTGTTGAAAAAGAAGATCTCAGTACTGAAAATCTTGTAGCCTTAAAAACAGGCTGTGAAAATTTACGTACACACGCAGAAAATGTACAAAAGTACGGTTTGCCCGTGGTGGTTGCAATCAATCGCTTTCCAACTGATACTCCTGCTGAACTGGACATTGTACGTAAATTTTGTGAAGAAATGGGAGTTCAAAGTTCACTCAGTGAAGTAGTCGCAAAGGGCGGTGAAGGTGGACTTGATCTCGCAAATAAAATTAAGAAAATAGTTGATGAAACTCCAGGCACACCTAATTTTTATTATAAAACTTCGGATCCAATTAAAAGCAAAATCGAAACTGTTGCAAGGGAGATTTACAGAGCAGACGGAGTAGACTATACTGAAGAGGCTGAAAAATCAATTCAGGTTTTAGAAGAAAACGGCTTGGCAGACTGGCCGATTTGCATGGCAAAAACGCAGGCATCTCTTTCAGACGATCCTAAGAAACGAAATGCTCCTCGAGGGTGGCGTTTACAGGTTCGTGACGTAAAGGTCTCAAATGGCGCAGGATTCATTGTCGCTCTCACCGGAAAAATGATGCTCATGCCGGGTATGCCGCGTGAATCGGCGGTGCAAAAGATTGATATAGATTCAAATGGACGAATCACAGGACTGTCCTGATAGGTTATGATTTTTATTTTAACAGCTTTATTAAGCCAATTTTTTAAATAAAAATAAATGAGCGGCAGACAAGACTTTACCATCAGACTCAGCAATATTGTTGTTTACGGATTTCACGGTGTACATCCGGAAGAAAAAACTCTGGGTCAGCGGTTTGAAATTGATTTGGAGTACCGCCTCGCTAATCCTGCTTTTCCGTGGAAAGATGAGGAACGCGCCACCGTTTCTTATGTGAATGCACACAGCATCGTTAGCAGAGTTTGTGCAGAAAAAAGTTTCAACTTAATTGAGACCCTTGGAAACAGAATTATCGAGGAAATGCGGTCACGTTATTCGATAGACCATATCATTGTACGTGTTCGTAAGCCTTCGGTACCTATTCAGGGCATCCTGGACCATGTTGAAGTGGAAGTAGTCTGGCAGGCATAAGCTGAAAAACCTTTTTATATTCTTAAATTGTGAAAGACATTTACGAGTTTCTTGAGGCTAACCAAGTTGAATATGAACGTCACGATCATGAAGCTGTTTTTACAGTTGAGGAGTCAAAAAAACTTTCTCCGGAACTGGAAGGTGCTTCTACAAAAAATTTATTTTTACGTGACAAAAAGGGATCAAGGCATTTTTTAGTCACAGTTCCTGAAGACAAACAAGTGGATTTGAAAGCACTTTCAGGGAAATTGGATTGCTCGCGTTTAAGTTTTGCCTCTCCGGAACGGCTTAAGACTCATCTGGGTATTGAACCTGGTTCAGTAAGTTTACTGGCATTAGCCAATGATCATGAGAATAAGGTTGAAGCCTTTGTAGATCAGGACATTTGGCAGGCGGAGGCAATTCTTTGCCACCCTCTCGTGAATACGAGTACATTGGTGATTCCGCGCGAAGACATGGGACAGTTTCTTGAAAAAACTGGACATGGAGTAAAATTGATTGAGGTTTAATCAATCATTATTTAAATCAACACTAAAATAATAATAGCAAGATGAACAGAAAAGCAGATGCCATTATCATTGGAGCCGGAGTTATCGGTTCCGCAATTGCGTTTGAATTGGCAAAACGCGGTTACAAAACACTCAATATCGACAAATTGCCAACCTCCGGATATGGCTCAACCAGTAATTCGTGCGCAATTGTACGGGCTCATTATTCAACCTGGGACGGTGTAGCCATGGCATATGAAGGATTTCATTATTGGGATAACTGGGCGAGTTATCTCGGTGTTGATGATGAACGTGGATTGATCCAATACATGAAAACAGGCTCAATTATGTTCAAACTACAAGGAGAGGATCACAGCAAAAAAAGTTTGAAATTTTTTGAAGAAATAGGAGTAGAACATGAAATTTGGGATCTTGAAAAATTGAAGCAAAAGATGCCGATTTATTCGCATGATCAATATGGCGGAACAACACGACCGGATGAAGACGACCACTTTTTTGACAAAACTGGAAAGCAAATCGAGGGCGCGATTTATACACCGGGCTCCGGATACGTCAGTGATCCACAACTCAGTTCGCACAATCTGCAAGTTGCCACTGAAGCCAAAGGCGGTGAATTTTTGTTCAATAGCGAAATTACGGAAATTCGTCAAGAAAATGGAAAAGTTCTCGGAGTCACTTTAAGTAGCGGAGAACAGATTGATTCGCATGTGGTAGTGAATGTCGCAGGCCCTCATTCTTTTGTGATTAACCGTATGGCAGGTGTTGAGGATGAAATGAACATCAAAACCAGCGCCTTGCGTCATGAGGTACATCATGTTCCTTCTCCAGATGGATATGATTTTGAAAAAGACGGTTGTCATACTTCAGACGGGGACAACTTTATCTATTTCCGCCCGGAAACAGGTAACACCATCCTCATCGGCAGTGAAGACCCGAAATGCGATCCACAGGAATGGGTAGCTGATCCGGATGATTTCAACAATCAAATTACTGAATCGCAATGGAAAGCTCAGGTTTACCGTTGTGCACGACGTATTCCGAATTTGAAAATCCCTTCACGGACAAGTGGAGTTGTTGATCTGTATGATGTTTCTGACGATTGGATTCCAATTTATGACAAGTCAGTACTAGGAGGGTTTTACATGGCCATCGGTTCCAGCGGTAATCAGTTTAAAAATGCGCCTGTCGCTGGACATTGTATGGCAGAGCTGATCGACGCATGTGAAAAAGGACACGATCACGATGCTGATCCTTTGAAAGTTAAAACTGTGTATACAGGTCTGGAACTCAATATGGGATTTTATTCCCGCAACCGTGAGATAAATCCGAACAGCAGTTTTTCTGTCAACGGCTGACGTGAAGGATACTTTCATCTTGAAAACCCAACATTTACAGGATGTCATGACCGGGTGGAGACACGATTTCCATCTCCATCCAGAACTTGGTTTTGATGAACACCGAACTTCTTCAAAGGTTGCTGATCTACTGAATGATTTTGGAATCTCAGTCCACCGTGGAATCGGTGGCACAGGCATAGTAGGTATACTAGAAAATGGTAAATCTTCACGTAGTATCGGTCTCAGGGCAGACATGGATGCTCTGCCGATTGAGGAAACTGGTACATGTTCTTACAGTTCCCTACAGGAAGGAGTAATGCATGCCTGCGGGCACGATGGCCACACTAGCATGCTACTTGGAGCAGCCAAATATCTGGCTGACAATAAAAACTTCGAAGGCAGGGTTGTTTTTGTTTTTCAGCCAAATGAAGAACATGGCCTAGGTGCTTCTGCCATGATTGAGGGAGGACTGTTTGAGAGGTTTGATGTTGATGATGTATACGGTATACATAATATACCCGGTATGCCGGTTGGAACTTTCGCAATGCGTACTGGACCTATAACAGCAAGTGAAAGCCTTTTTGAAATAAAAATTAATGCCCAGGGAGGTCACGCAGCATTACCTCACATGGGCGTGGATGCAATAATCGTCGGGACTGAAATAGTGCAGTCTCTACAAACTATTGTCTCTCGAAAACTTAACCCAAGTTTGAATGGTGTAGTTTCAGTAACAGAATTCATCACTGACGGCAGGCGTAATGTCCTCCCTGGAAATGCTATTCTGAAAGGAGATGCCCGTTCACTCAGTCCCGAGATTAATGAAACTATTGAGGCTCGTATGCGGCAGATTGTGACTGGAATTAGTAGTGCACATGGTGTAAATGCAGAAGTTCATTATGATACTTTATTTCCTTCAGTAATTAACAAATCAGGCCCTATGATTGCTGCCCAACGTGCCGCATCCGCAATAGTTGGTTCAGCGGGGGTAGATGCTGATTGCGAACCTAAATTGTTTTCTGAAGATTTTGCACACATGGCTGCAACCAGACCAGGATGTTTTGTGCTGATGGGAAATGGAACTGAGGGTAAGAACTCAAGACCTTTACACGCCTCGAATTACGATTTCAATGATGAAGCATTGTCATTTGGTTCTTCATTCTGGGTACAGTTGGTTGAGCAGGAATTATCCGGGAGAATTGAGTGATTTTTTCTGAAAGGATGGAGTGCCTTCGGTCCCATTTAGCTTAAGCCAGTATAGATTAGGGATTGATTACAGATGACGATTCAGTTGCGGACGTGGAACCGGATTCAACTACTTGGAAAAATCGCAACTGGTGTTCGGTGATAAAACTGAATTACAGCCCGGGATCGTATTTGCCGTAGACGGTTCTGTCAATGTGAGTAAAACTTTTAGGGCACAGGTCGGAGATAGTTTCGTCATTACGAAAGACGGCTATGTACAACTGATTTAATTTAGCAAAGATTTAGGGTACGTTGTAATTAAAAAATCCAAAGACAGACTGGAATCTTAGTATAGTAGATAATGCTACTCAGGAATTAGTATAAAACAGTAATTTATTTTATAATTAAAATTTTCTGGGCAAGTTTTTAATCTGCTAAACTTTTTTCTAAAAAAATTTAATGTACGGCTTTAATCACTTTTTTGCTTATATAAGTTAAATAATGAGCAGAGTATCAAATAACAGCCTTGTCTTTTAAATTAGAATAATCATATAGAACACTGAATTTTTAAGCATTATATAGAATTTTACAGGCCAAAATACTGAATACATTTTTCAATTGCTCTTGAGCTACTCCGGCTCGCTAAACTAATAAATCTACCGGGACGGACAAATTTTGAGTCCGAGCTGAAACAATCAAATAAGATAAAAAGGGGTTTACACCCTCCATGTTATTTTGATTTGTAGTTTTCAGGTAGTAAATCTGGCTTAACTTTCGATAAATCGAGTAATAGCACAGCAAACAGTTAAACATAAAAACGCACTATGAGTTTTCAATTAAATTGTCCAAATTGCGGTAAACGTGCCGTGAGTGAGTTTACTTTCAAAAGTGAACTTAAAAATCGCCCTGCTGCCGATGCTGATTTTTCGGAGTGGACAGATTATGTATATTTCCGTGAAAACAACATGGGACGGCAAATCGAATGGTGGCATCACCGAAGCGGTTGCCAAAGCTGGTTCCTAGCGGAACGAGACACCCTGAACAACACTGATCACCGAAGTTTTTGGTACGAAGATTTGGAACAAAACTCTAAAGACAAAGACGGAGAAAGCTGATGGCAAAACGTATCACCTCTCATCAAAATTGCGAACTCCCTGATTTGGGAGAAAAGCTTACATTTACCTTCAACGGCAAACGTATCAAAGCCTTTGCCAGCGACAGTATCACCTCTGCGTTGATTGCATCAGGAAGCACTATACTTTCAAGAAGTTTCAAATATCACCGCCCTCGTGGAGCTTATGACGTTTTCGGGCAGGGACATGAATCTTTGGTAACTGTCAATAAAGAACCAAATATTTTAGCAGATAGAATTCGGGTGCAGAATGGGATGGTCGTGGAATCGCAAAATGCCTGGCCTTCTGTTGAGTTTGACATTGCAGCCGCAAACGATGTGTTAGTGCCGATGCTGCCGAATGGTTTTTATTACAAAATGTTTCACAAACCAAAGTGGATCTGGCCGATTGCGGAACACCAAATCCGCAAAGTTGCCGGACTCGGAAAAATAGACGTTAGCGGAAAACATGTAAACCGACGATACGAAAAGCATTATCGTTTTCCTGATGTGTGTGTAGTGGGTGGGGGCCCTTCCGGACTTGCAGCGGCAAAAGGCGCACTCGATGAAGGCAAGCAGGTTTTGTTGATTGACGATAATCCGGAACTCGGCGGACATGCATTACACAGTATCCTGAAAGTTGAAAATTGTGACAACCCAGCCCTGAACGGAATTCCAGAATACAAGGCTGTGCAGAAATTAATTGAGGAACTGGCTGCAAACCCAAATCTGGAAGTGATGGTCAACACCAGTGTTTTTGGTCTTTATGAAGACAATCTAGTAGCAGCACAGTGTGATGCAGATTTGTTTAAAATTCGTGCAGGAACTGTTGTACTGGCCCCTGGAGCAACGGACCGCCATCTCGTATTCGAGAATAATGATCGACCGGGAATTCTAACTGCCCGCGGAGTTGAAAAACTGATCATGTGCCACGCTGTTCTTCCTGGTGAAGATACAGTAGTGGTAACAACGCACGACGGTGGTTATCACACAGCCCTGCTGCTTAAGGGCGCCGGCGCTAATGTTGTCGCAGTGGTCGATGGACGTGAATCAGGAAGTAGAGGAGAGTTTGAGGAGCAAGTCCGTAATCAGGCTATTCCAATTTACAAAGGTTTAACCGTTCATGCCGCACACGGTAAAAAAAGAATCAACCGAGTCGATGTGGGTCCAATCTCCGGAGGTGATTCACATCAGTCTTTTAATTGTGATTTATTGGTAATGGCTGTCGGTTTTAAGCCCCAGGTGAACCTGCTTTCGATGGGTCGTAAACGTCCGGAATGGGATTCTCAGCGGCAAGTATTACGTGTAAATGATTTGCCATCCGGAATATATTCCACCGGAGATGTTCACGGTGCTGCCGGTTTTTCCTGTCTGTATGCAGAGGGTACGGAATCAGGAAAAGCAGCGGCGCTTGGCGCAACTGCTCCAAAAACTGAAAGAACTGCTGATGAAATAATCATGGCATTACCTGCTGATATTGAGTCGGCAGGTACGCACCATTTTATTTGTAAGTGCATGGATGTGACACGTGCAGAAGCAAAAGCATCCATTGATGAAGGTTATGATCAGGTTGAATCACTTAAACGTTATTCAAGCTTGGGAATGGGACCTTGCCAGGGAAAAGCCTGTCATGAAGCAGTAGCCCGGCTCACCGCTGAAGACACCGGACTTGCCGCAATAGATGCGGTTCCGACAACGATGCGCCCTCCTTTTTCCGGAGTATCTTTCGGTGTACTTGCCGGACGTGCACCTCATTTGTCACCTATCCGCAGAACTCCTTTTCATCAATGTCATCTTGATCATGGGGTTAAATTCCTGGATGCAGGACAATGGAAACGTCCGGATTCATACACAAATCCACAGGAAGAAGTTGGATTTGTCCGTAATGGTCTGGGAATGATTGATGTTAGTACACTTGGAAAGATCGAAATCAGCGGTCCTGACTCAGTTGCTTTTTTGCATTTTATGCTTCCGGCAAAATATGCAAAATTTGAAGTGGGACGTACACGCTATTCAATTATGGTTGGTGAAGACGGAATCCTCTTTGAAGACGGAACAATATCACATCTTGAGCAGGGCAAATATTATCTGACAACCACAACAGGAAACCAGGATGCAATCAACGCGCTGTTTCAGTGGTGGTTATTAGTTGAAAATTTTGATGTGCAGGTTAAAAATCTCAGCCTCTCAAACGCCGCAGTCAATGTAACCGGAGCGACATCGCGAGAATTTTTACAGAAACTTGTAGAAATTGACATGTCGAATGAGGCATTTCCTTACATGCACTGCCGTCAGGCTAGTATTGCCGATGTTCCTGTTTCTTTTTACAGAATCGGCTTTACAGGAGAACTGGGTTATGAAATTCATTTTCCAGCTGAATATGGTGAATCTATGTGGAAGCATTTGATGGCCGAAGGAAAAGCCTTTGGAATCAAACCTTTTGGTGTGGAAACTCAACGGATTTTACGTCTGGAAAAAGGACACCTGATTCCTGGAACAGACAGTGATGCCTTGAGCAGTCCGTATGAAACTGGTGTAGGTTTTGCGATCAAGGATGACAAAGCTGATTTTGTCGGAAAAGCATTTTTGAAGCATTTCAAGGATCGTGGGCTCGACAACAAACTCGTACCTTATCAGCTTGATCCAAGTTCGCCAATTCCGGATGATGGTGTCGCAGTGCTGGAAAATGGGAAAATAGCCGGCAGAGTCACAAGTTCCCGCATGAGTCCAACGATGAAACGCGGTATCGGCTTGGCCTGGGTACGCAATGACATGTCAGACAGCGGAAATAATTTTACAATTCGTTTGGCTGATGGACAGGATGTGATTGCGACTGTGCTAGATCACGCTGCTTATGATCCTGAAGGCTTGCGCTTGAAAAGTTAAAGAATAAGTAAATGCATAAATACACATTAACATTTTTAAATTAGAGATACATGCCCGGTTTACTTCCTGAAATAGATCCTGAAGGACTTTTAGAATATTCAGTTGTTTACACTGACCGTTCATTGAATCACATGTCTCAATCGTTTCAAACTGTAATGAACGATATTTCTGTGACATTGAAGAAAGTATACAACGCGAATGCGGTAGTGGTCGTTCCTGGTAGTGGAACATTCGGAATGGAAGCGGTAGCGAGACAATTTGCAACAGGCAAAAAATGTCTTGTTATCAGGAACGGTTGGTTCAGTTTTCGTTGGACGCAGATTTTTGACAAAGGGCAAATTCCTTCACAATCAACTGTACTGAAAGCACGGCGTATACAGGAAGGAAAGCAGGCACCTTTTGCTCCGGCACCGATTGAAGAAGTTGTAGCAACAATTAAAACTGAAAAACCGGACCTCGTTTTTGCTCCGCATGTAGAAACTGCTTCCGGAATTATACTTCCTGACAATTACATGAAAGCAGTGGCAGACGCAGTACATTCAGTAGGCGGAATGTTTGTTCTGGACTGCATTGCTTCAGGGACGGTTTGGGTTGATATGGAGTCTTCCGGAGTGGATGTTTTGATCAGTGCACCGCAAAAAGGCTGGAGCGCTTCACCTTGCTGCGCGTTGGTCATGCTCAGTGCTTTGGGCCGGGAACATATTGAAAACACGGAAAGCAGCAGTTTTGCCTGTGATCTACTCAAGTGGCTGAACATCATGGAAGCCTACGAAAACGGTGGACATGCCTACCATGCTACTATGCCTACTGATTCATTGAGGCGTTTCAGGGACATCATGAAAGAAACCGAAGAATACGGTTTTGAGAAAGTCTGTGCGGAACAAAAGGAACTGGGTGATAAAGTCAGAGAAATGCTGGTTGCTAAAGGTTTTAGGAGTGTTGCTGCAAAGGGTTTTGAAGCACCCGGCGTGGTGGTCAGTTATACCGATGACAAAGGTATTCATACTGGAAAGAAATTTGCGCAGATTGGTTTTCAGGTTGCCGCAGGAGTACCACTGCAGTGTGATGAACCAGAGGATTATCAGACTTTTCGTTTAGGACTTTTTGGTCTGGACAAATTACATAATGTAAAACGCACGGTAGATAATTTGGCAAAAGCATTAGCAGCAATTCTTTAGAAAATATTGGTGAAGCATAAAAATAAATATGGACAACCAATCGGTTCCCCTGTCAGGGGCTGGCAAGCATGTACGTTTCCGCCACGATCTGCCATGTCTGGTATATGGTGCAGAGTCGAGATTTTAGTTCCGGAAAAACACGCGGAAGAACTTTATGCAGCTTATGTAAAGCAAAGGCATGATCAGGACTGGACATATTTACCATACGGACCATTCGAGCATTTTGATGATTATCAAAGCTGGCTGACGAAAACATGTACCGGTGATGATCCTCTTTTTCACACGATCATAGAAGCAGAAACAAATAAAGCTGTTGGAGTGGCAAGTTTTTTACGTATACAGCCTGGAATTGGAGTGATTGAAGTAGGGCACATTCATTTTTCACCGTTGCTGCAAAAAACACCTGTAGCGACTGAGGCCATGTTTTTGATGATGAGCAGGGTTTTTGATGAACTGGGTTATCGCCGCTATGAGTGGAAATGCGACGCACTGAATGCGCCTTCTAGAAAAGCAGCAGATCGTTTTGGCTTTGGTTTTGAAGGTGTTTTTCGTCAAGCTACTTTGTACAAAAATCGTAACCGTGATACAGCCTGGTTTGGGATTATTGATAAGGATTGGCCAATTTTAAAAAAATCATTTCAAACTTGGCTGAAGCCTGACAATTTTGATACTCAAGGCAGGCAGAAAAAAAGTTTACAGCAAATCAGAGAAAATTTACATTGATGAAATTCACAGTTTATTTGTCCGGAGAAATACACACTGAGTGGAGGCAGGAAATTCAACGGGGTGCAGAAGAAAACGGACTCGATATTGAGTTTGTTTCAGCAGTAACCGATCATGATGCAAGTGACTCTGCGGGGGATCATTTGGGGGCAGAGATCAACCCTTTCTGGCGTGACCATAAATCAGCAAAGGTCAATGCAATCCGCACAAAAACATTGATCGAAAAAAGTGACTTGGCGGTTATTCGCTTTGGAGATAAATACAAGCAGTGGAATGCCGCGTTTGACGCAGGTTATTGCGCCGCATTGGGAACACCTTATGTAACTTTACACGCGGAAGATCTTGTGCATCCGCTTAAAGAAGTAGATGCCGGAGCAATGGCAAGTACAACGACCACAAAACAAGTTGTGCAAATTCTAAAATATGTAACACAAACGTGAGTGCTAAAAATACTACAGGAGAATAACGTGATTAAAACCAGCCCGCTTTCTGGAATTTACCGCAACCATCCAGTCAAATTGACTGAAGTCTCTGGATGGGAGATTGCTAAAAATTTTGGAAACGATGAACGAGAATTAATACATTTAAGCCAGGAAAGTGTTCTTGTAGATTGGTCACACATAGGCAAAATATCCTTCTCAGGAGGTGATGCAGCAAAGGCTGCGGAACAAGTCTTTTCAGGTGCGTCCGAAATTGAACCTCTGAAATCTTCATCAAATCAGGACATGGCGGTGTTGTGCTTAACACGCAACGATTATTTGATCTTGTGCCAATCCGGAATGGAAACTGCTTTGCTGGGAAAAATTGATCATAAAATCACCACTGTCACCAACCAGACAGGTTCTCAGGGTTGTCTCGTTTTGGGAGGTCCACGGAGAGATGAGGTACTGCAGCGTTCAACTGCCATGGATTTACGGCGTGACAGAGTTGTAGCCGGTTCTGTGATCCAGTCTTCAATTCATACAGTTGGTATGACTTTGTATCGTACTAAAAACTTTGACATTATGGTCCATCCGCGAAACTTGTCTGAATCCCTTTACGACGCATTGATAGATGTTGGCATCGGAGTTGGCTTGGTTCCGTGTGGGATTTCAACGGTTCCGGTTTCTTTTGAGGAGGGGAAATAATGACTCAACGAATGTGGAAAAACCACGATCTAAAAAAGAATTACGATGTTGTAATCATCGGTGGCGGAGCACACGGTTTGGCAACAGCATATTATTTGGCACAACTGGGAATTACCAATGTCGCTGTTTTGGAACAGAAGTATCTTGGTTATGGAGGTTCCGGACGTAACACCGCAATTCTCCGTTCAAATTACCGAACAGAAGAAGGTATTAAATTTTATGATCAAAGCCTCGCGCTTTATGACGATTTAGCCGGTGAGCTGGATTTCAATCTGATGTTCAGCCGTCAGGGACATTTCACACTGGGTCACTCAACTGCAGCTGTTTCAGGATTAGTCACACGTGCGGAAAACAACAAGGCGCTTGGAGTAGACAGTTATGTTCTTGATCCTCAGGAAATTAAAAAAATGCTGCCGGAAATTGATATTACGGATCATCCGCGTTTTCCGGTTCATGGAGCGCTTTACCATCCCCCCGGTGGAATAATACGTCATGATGCTGTAGTTTGGGCTTATGCGAGAGGTGCTGACCGCAAAGGTGTTCAAATACACCAGTTGACGGAAGTACAGGATATTATAGTTGAAAATGGTAAAGCAACCGGTGTTGTTACAAATCGGGGTACCGTTTCCTGCAACACTGTAATTTCGGTGGTGGCAGGCTGGAGTTCGGAAGTGTGCAAAAAAGTAAACGTTAAGCTGCCCTTCGTCACTCATCCGTTGCAAGCCCTGGTCACACAGTCTTACAAACCGTGGCTGAATCATGTGGTGGTCAGCGGGACCCTGCACATTTATCTCAGTCAGACTGACCGTGGAGAACTGGTGTGCGGAAATGGAATTGACACCTATCCGCATTATGGCATGCGCTCTACACTGGGTTTTCTTGAAAGTTACGCTGCGCATGTTCTAGAACTTTTTCCTGTGCTGCACAACGTTGCAGTGCAAAGGCAGTGGGCCGGATTGTGTGATATGACTCCGGACTATAGTCCTATTATTTCTCCGATCGACGAAATTGACGGATTTTATGTAAATGGAGGTTGGGGAACTTATGGCTTTAAAGCGTCCCCCGCAAGCGGTTATAATACTGCACAGATGGTTGCAAACGGGAAAACTCCGGAAATGATTGTACCTTTCCGCTATAACCGTTTTGCTGAAAACAGGCTGGTCGGCGAAAAAGCGGCTGCATCAGTAGGCAGTTAAAATTTTGCCTTGCCACGAATTGTGGCAGATTCATCCTGAAAATTTATCAAGGATAACTGGTGAACAGCATTGGTTCACCTGTAACTTATTTTTGTATGTATCCGTGAAAAATCGTGCTTTAAATTTAAAAACCTTTTAATTCAAAAAAGACAGTGGAAATCATAGTACCAATAAAACAAGTGCCGGATGTGGCACTTAATATAAAAGTTAAAGACGGAGCCGTTGTTGAAGAAGGCTTAAGTTATGTTATCAGCAGTTGGGATGAAACAGCTCTGGAAGCAGCATTGCAGATAACCGAAGACGTCGGTGGTGAAGTCACTTTGCTGACAATCGGACCGGACAAAGCAGCTGAATCACTGCGTAAAGGCTTGGCCATGGGTGCGCACAAAGCAATTCATGTAAAGTATAATGATGCAAAACAAACTGATTCATTTGCTTATGCGAAAATTTTGCAAAAAGTTTTGGAAGGGCGCGAATATGATTTGATTTTAGCCGGCAAGCAGGCTCAAGACACAGATGCCGGCCTGACTGCACCTATGCTCGCTGAATTCCTCGGTCTGCCTCAAGTCACGAATATAATCCGTTTCAGTGATGTCTCTGAGCAGAACATCACACTTTACCGTAAAGGTGATCATGCAACAGAAGTTCTGGAAATGGAACTACCGGGCGTAGTGACTGTCAATGACAGTCTTAATGAGCCCCGCTTAGCTTCAATGCGTGGAATTATGATGGCTAAGAAAAAACCGCTTGAGGAAATTGAGCTCGACGCAATCGGAGTCTCTGCTGATATGAGCGGTGCGCAAGGCTCGATGACTGAAACTTTGCAGTTCGACAAACCGGAATCACGCAAAGAAGGCAAATGCTTTGAAGGAGATGAGGCCGATACCGTTAAACAGGCGATGGACTTACTGGTCAGCGAAGCTAAATTTTTAGCATAATTTACTTTCAGCCACGGATGACACAGATAAAAAAGGATAACATATATCCGTGTACATCAGTGATAATCAGTGGCTAATTTTATAAATACTCAACCTTATATTAAAATGTCTAAAATTCTTATAGTGGCCGAAGTTAAAAACGGTGAGATCAAAAAAAACACTCTTGAGTTACTATCCTTTGCTAAATCACAAGGCCTGGAAACAGACGCGGTTCTGAGCGGTTCCGGAATTGCGGAACAGGCTGATGTGTTAGCCGGACAGGGCGCATCCACGGTATATCTGGCGGACGACGCGTCTCTGGAAATTTATAATACTGAACAGTACACTTCTCTGGTGACAGACGCAGTCCAACAATCCGGAGCAACTCAGGTTTGGTTATCTTCTTCAGAACTCGGCCGTGACCTTTGTCCTCGGTTAGCCGCACGGCACGGTGTAGGTGCATTGAGCGATGTCACACAATTCGAAGTTAATGCTGACCAAATTACTGCGCAACGTCCGTGTATGTCCACAAAAGTGATACAGAAATGTCAGTTCAGCAAAGACGGTTTGCGTGTCATCAGTATCCGCAGTGGATTTTTTGCTGCAGAAGAAACATCTCCGACTACGGCAAACACAGTGACTCTGTCAATTCCGGTAGGACATGCAAAAATTAAAGTAAAAGAAGTTCAAGTAGAAGTAAGTGATGAAGTTGAACTCAACGAAGCAAGTATTATCGTTTCCGCTGGACGTGGTGTAGGCGGTACAGAAGGTTGTGATTTTGTTAAACCTTTAGCGACTGAATTAGGAGCCGCCTTTGGTGCGTCACGCGCTGTGTGTGACGCGGGGTGGTTGCCTCACAAGCACCAGGTTGGTCAAACAGGAACAATGGTCACACCGGATTTTTATTTTGCATTGGGAATTTCTGGAGCAATTCAGCATTTGGCCGGAATGTCAGGTTCCAAGGTGATTGTTGCAGTCAACAAAGATCCGGATGCGCCTATTTTTAAAGTAACGGATTACGGGATTGTCGGAGACCTTTTCAAAGCAGTTCCTGTTTTGCGTGAAGAAGTAGCTAAGATTAAGACCTAAAATAAGCTAAATCAAAAAATCAGAGAGAAAAATGAAGACACATTATAGAGCTGTAGTCATCGGAGGAGGTGTAATTGGCGCCAGCACCTTATACCATTTGGCAAAAATGGGTTGGAACGATGTGGTGCTTGTGGAGAAAATCGAATACACTTCCGGATCCACCTGGCATGCCGCCGGATTGTTACCGCTATTCAATATGAGTTACAGTGTCGGTAAAATTCATAAATACAGCGTGGATTTGTACCAAAGCCTCGAAGCGGAAACTGGTCAACATGTAAGTTTTCACAAAACCGGAAATCTGCGTCTGGCACGCAATCAGGAACGCATGGATGAGTACAAACGCTATTGCGGAACCGCATCCACGATTGGTGTACCTTTTGAAATGATTGGCCCCGCTGAAATCAAAAAACTCTGGCCGTTTGCCAAAGTTGATGACCTCGTCGGTGCGATTTATCATCCAGATGACGGACATGTGGCTCCGGTCGATGTGACAATGGCACTACTCAAAGGCGCGCGTGCCAACGGTGCGGAAACATACTCGGAAGTTGAAGTCACTTCCATGGCGCAAAAACCGAATGATGAATGGGTGGTCAGCACCAACAAAGGCGACATCACCTGCGATGTTGTAATTTCTTGTACTGGAAATTACGCACGTGAAACCGGACGTATGGTTGGTCTGGAATTGCCCGTCGTGCCGGTAGAACACCAGTTTATCGTGACAGGACCAATTCCGGAACTGGTAGAATACAACCGTGCTGGGAATCCGGAAATGGCTGTTTTACGCGAAAGTGATTCTTCGTATTATATGCGCCAGGAAGCAGACGGATTAATTCTGGGACCATACGAAAAAGGTGCACCGTGCTGGGCATTAGACGGAGTTCCGGAAGGTTTCGGACAAGAGCTTTTACCTCCGGATTTGGAGCGACTTGAACCACACATTATTGCAGCTGGGGAGCGTGTCCCGTTGTTTGAAACCGCCGGAATCAAAGACCACATCAACGGCCCAATAGCCTACACTCCGGATGGCAATCCAATGGTAGGACCGGCCTGGGGATTACGTAATTTCTGGCTTTCGGAAGGTCACAGTTTCGGCATCACTGCTGCGGGAGGTTCCGGAAGACATTTGGCAGAATGGATAGTCGAAGGTTCTCCAAGTATCGACATGAATGGTGTTGATCCGCGGCGTTTCAGCGCAGCTCAGTCAACCCGTGATTTCATCAAAGCCAAAAACGAAGAATGTTACGAACATGTTTTCGTGATTCACTACGATTTTGAGGAACGCTCAGCCGCGCGTCCGGCAAAAATGAGTCCGATTTATGACCGGCAAAAAGCCCTCAATGCGGCATTCGGTCAACGTTACGGATGGGAACGACCAAACTGGTTTGCACCGGAAGGCACAGAACCTTTCAACAAATACAGCTTCCGCACTCGCCGCACAAACTGGTTTGAAACCGTAGGTGAAGAAGTGAAAGCCGTGCGTGAAAGAGTCGGTTTACTTGATTTAACTTCTTTTACCAAACACGAAATTTCCGGTCCTGGAGCGGAAGATTATTTGAATAAGATGATTGCCAACCGCCTTCCTACCACACAGGGTGGTACAGTTTTGGGACATGCACTCACAGCTTCCGGGGGCGTTGAATCTGAATTCACGATTACACGTGACGGTGATAAGTTTTTTGCAGTCAGTTCAGGTTCTGCTGAACGTCACGACCACGATGTTTTACTGCGTACACAGCCTCGTGACGGTAGCGTAAGCCTGAAAAATATTACTCTCGAACATGGAACCTTGGTGGTTTGCGGTCCACGCTCGCGTGAATTGTTGTCAAAAATTACAGATGCGGACCTCAGCAATGACGGATTTCCGTGGCTCACTTCACAACGTATTACTGTTGCCGGAGTTTCTTTACTGGCTTTGCGTGTCAACTTTGTGGGGGAACTTGGCTGGGAACTGCACCATCCAATTGATCAACAAGTTCATTTATTTGATTCAATTGTTGAGGTCGGGAAAGAATTTGGTTTGCGTCATTTTGGTATGTACGCCATGGAATCAATGCGACTCGAAAAATCATACCGCATGTGGGGTTCCGATTTGACTCGAGAGTATTCGATCCTGGAAGCCGGACTAAGCCGCTTTGTACGTCTCAAGAAAGATGAATTCGTGGGTAAAGAAGCTCTGCTTATGCAGAAAGAAACCGGAGTTCCCCAGGAATTTGTCACGCTGGAAATTGACGTAACTGACGCGGATGCACTTGGCAGCGAACCTATTTTCCGCAATGGAGAAATGGTCGGGCGTGCTACCTCAGGATGTTACGGTCACAGTATTGGAAAGAGTCTGGCGTTGGCCTATGTCAAAAGTGGAAACGGAGACATTGGAACCCAGTTGGAAATCGAAATACTTGGTGAGCGACGATCAGCCCGGGTGATCCAGGAATCACCCTGTGATCCTGATAATTTAAAATTGCGAGCATAAGATATAATCCATGGCAGGGAATTCACAACCCTGCCTCCTTTGCTTTTTCTATAAAGATTAACTAATCCGCCAAAGAGTGGACAGGTCATCGAAAACGTTTTTTTGAAAGGTTTGAAAAGAACAATTTCTGCTTACTTCACAAAATTGTGAATAGCCCTGAAAGAGATCAAAATAATGCCTATCGAAGCCTGGTTAACCTATACATTCATCACTACAACATTTTTGCTGATTCCTGGTCCAACCCTGCTTTTAGTGATCAGTTATTCCCTTTTAAGAGGAAGGTCCGCCGTTATGGCTTTGGTAGTAGGAGTCGGACTTGGAGACTTGACTGCCATGATCCTTTCCTTTTTAGGAGTAGGTTTGATATTGGAAACAGTGGCAACAGCGTTTTATTTTCTTAAATGGCTTGGAGCTGCTTATTTGATTTGGTTAGGAATTAAAATGTGGTGGAGTGCTACAAAGGAAATTGAGATTTCCGAAAAAGATAAGCAGCAGGCTTCACGTGAAATATTGAGAAACGCTTATGTGACTACTGCACTAAATCCAAAAAGCATCGTATTTTTTCTGGCTTTTATGCCCCAGTTTATGAAACCTGAACTACCGTTTGCGCCTCAAGTATTAGTTCTTGGCGGAACATTTTTTGTGCTGGCAATCATCATTGTGGCTGCCTATGCCCTGCTTGCCAGCTATGCTGGCAAACGAATGAGGGTGCCTGCAATTCAGCGTTGGACTCAGCGGATTGGAGGAAGTTTGTTGGTAGGAGCAGGTGGAATGACCGCAATCAGATCATGAAAGTCTCAGCCAGACTATAAATAATTTAATTTTTCATACTTTTTCTGTTTTTAGAACTATGACTTTAAATTCTGACGCTGACTAACAATTGCCAGCCAAGGCTGTTCTGTTCTTGGTTTTCCCGCAGGACGGTAAAAGTGCTCTATGACTTTGAAGCCGGATCGTTCCAGAAATATTTGACTAGCCTCAAATTCCATATAATTGGCGTAACGTTGCCCCTGCCATCCCTCCGAATTTCCCCTAGGATTGGAAGAAAATAAAATTCCATCGTTATTTAATGCAGAGTGCAATTCTGTTAAAACCCTGGGAAGTTCTTGACTTGGAATACAAAACAACGATGCATTGGCAAAAATTCCATCATAACTGTTTTCTTCCAATTCAAGCTTGAGAAATTGTTGATTTAGAGTTTGACAGCCACTTTGCTCTTGCGCCATTTTGCAAAATTCTTTGCAGCCATCCAAACCGACTGGCCTGTGTCCCAATGCTTTAAACACACGCAAGTCACGTCCAGGTCCACAACCAAAATCAAGGATATCTAGAGTCCTATCTGTTGGAAGAGCATCTAGCAAAGCGGCTATATTTTGACTTACATCATGATCCTGAGTACCAATGCGAAATGTCTCCGCGTTTTCCTCATAATGAGCAATATTAAATTTTTCTAGTTCTTCCAGATCGACTTGTGAATGATTAATCGGCATAGACAATTTTACTTTTACTTCAGTTCATTAATAGCAATCATTTTTTATATTCACTCCCTTATGGAAATCGGCTTACTTCACAGAACGCCTCGTTGCAACAGGCGCCGTCCTCGATATCGGTTCTAATATCAGCATCGAGTAGTGCATTTACGGTTTGACCTGTTTTGCTTGAGCATAACCATGTTCCTTTAGGAGTGTACAACACTCCAGGTAAGACTGCATCGGTAATTCTGGCGGTCAGCAAAGTCTCACCACGTTCATTATGAACCCGTAGCGTGTCACCTTCCGAGACTTCGCGCATTTTTGCGTCTAATGGGTTAATCTCCACTTCTTCCTGTCCTTTCGACAAAGCACATCCACCAAAAGTTGAATTGGTCCTCTTCATAGACGATGGTGAGATTATTGACAGTGGATATTGACTCTCCACCTGTTCAAAGCGAGGAAGGCCATATCCGAACCGAGCCTCCAGATCCTGACTAAATAGTTCGATCTTCCCAGAGTCCGTACTTGGTAAAACCGTTTTACAGAGAATCAGATCTGCACCGTCCTTCGTAGTCATCGCAAGTGACTGATCAAGAGCTAATTCACTAGGTTTGATTCCCCCAAGGCACGGATCATCCTGTGCGAATGCTAAGTCCATCAATTCAGTGTCAGACTCACTGAAGATGGGATCGTCAAAACCAAACCTTGCAGCAAGACGGCGAAAAATTTCAGTGTTTGGCAAAGACTCGCCAACACGAGCTATTACCGGCTCAGCTCTTTGCAAATAGTGATGGCCGTAGGATCCATAGATATCAGCGAATTCGAAATGGCTGGCCGCCGGTAGAACAACGTCGCAATAGGCCATAGAATCAGTCATCACGATGTCGGCACCCACAATGAACAGATCCTCCTGAGCGAGCGCCTTGCGCATCCTGTTCTGGTCAGGATGTGTAGCGACTGGATTGTGGTTATAGATGAACACGGCCTTGATTGGTGGATCCATAGATTTGTCGAGCAAGACCTCGGAAGCATCGACGATGTTAATAGTCCGGGTTCCTTCCGGAACCAGATCGGGCCGCTGCAAAAGTGTAGTTGACTTTGGAAAAGAATTCCCTGGTTTGGCAAAGACTCCTGCCCCCATCTGGCCGTGATTTCCCGTAAGAACCTGTAAGGCCATTGCAGCACGAATTCCTGAACCGCCGCTATGTCCGCGTTCCAGCCCATTTCCAACAGAGACCCCAACAACCTTTCCGAATGAATACCATTCAGCGAACCGGTCGAAGTCTTTACGGTCAATCCCGCAGATTTCTATCGCCATTTCGGGTGTATGGTTACGTGCGTTCTCCATATAAGTTTCATAACCATCGACCCATTTTTCGATAAATGTCATGTCGTGTGATCCGCGCCTCTCCAGTTCAGCGGCCAGTGCAAGTGCCAGGACAACATCGGTCCCGGGCCGGATCTGGATGAACAAGTCAGCCTGTTCAGCGATCCGCGTCCGCTTCGGGTCTATCACAATCAGCTTTGCACCTTTATCATCCCGCGCCGCCTTGATCATACGCATTAGATGTAGATTTGAAACGGTTACGTTATTACCCCATACAATGGACAGATCTGAATACCGCATCTGCTCAGGCGGCATTCCAGGTGCGGTTCCATAGAGGCTCGTATAGGCTGATCCGCGAACAAGACCACAAAGTTCTCCACGTGAGAGCAAGGATGCTCCCAGTTTATGAAAGAATCGGCGGTCCATCGAACCACCAGCAAGTTCACCATGTGGTCCCGAATAATTGAGTGGCAAAACTGTCTGGGTACCGTACTTGCTGATCGCAGAAGTGATACCTGCATGCACCAGATCGAGTGCGTCATCCCAGGAGATACGCTCAAACTGATTTCTACCACGTGCTCCAACCCGTTTTAGTGGATGAGTCAGACGATTTGGCCCATGCAAATAATCCGGATAAGCTCGCATAACCTTATTGCAGATAACACCGGCTGTATAAGGATTAGCCTTTGAGCCTCGTACATCCAAGACATTTTTTCCATCGGTTTTTACCAACAAACTACAGGTATCTGGACAATCCAGCGTACAGATGCTGGGTTTTATTTCTACGTTTCCTTCGATTGGCATAGCTGCCTTGCTGGTTAAATAGTGTTTATTAAGTTTATGATATTAAACAATAAATATTTAGCAAAAACTTGTTAAGACGATGAATATTTATGTTTAAAGCTTCCGATCTACTTTTGCTCCAAGAATAAAATCACTTTCTGTCAATCCATCTATTTTGTGGGTCCAGATTGTCAATTTAACTTTACCCCAAGCTAAATAAATATCAGGATGATGACCTTGATTTTCAGCCACTTCTCCTACTTTGACAGTAAAATCCAGTGCCTGTCTAAAATCTGCAAATATATATTCTTTTTCCAAATGATGTTCATTTATGATTTGCCAGCCATTTCCCAATTTTTCCTGTAAAGCGTCCAGTTCTTCTCCTTTCAAAGGAGGAACACCACCCCTGCAGGGAATACATGTTCCTTCTGCTAACTCAGACATTTTATACCTCCATGTTGCATGTTATGATTTTTCTTAACACAGGATTGCATTGTTAAACACCACTGCAAGCAGCATGATAATTAATATTTAATCACTGCTTTGTCTGCAGAATTGTTGGTTCGGTGGTTCAAACTCACTCCGCATACTTTCAACTATCTCCCGGATGGCACATCCCTCCATGTGATCATTTACCAAACCCATCGCCTGCATGAATGCGTAGGCTGTCGTTGGCCCAATGAATTTCCAACCACGATTCTTCAGGTCTTTACTTAATAATTGTGAGGTTCGGGTGATGCTTGGAATCGGGTGACTGTATTCACCTTTGCCAATATGTGGTTCAGGCGAAGCAGGTTCCCAACCCCAAATGTAGGCAGCAAGACTACCAAATTCTTCAACGAGCTCAAGTGCGCGGTGGGCATTATTAATAGTCGCTTCAATTTTACCGCGATGACGGATGATGCCGGAATTCTGTAGCAGTTGAGAAACATTGTTATCATCAAAACCTGTAATCTTGTTAAAGTCGAAACCGGAGAATGCATGCCGAAAATTTTCACGTTTACGAAGAATGGTCAGCCATGAAAGTCCTGACTGGAAGCCTTCAAGACAAATTTTTTCAAAGAGCCGAAAATCCTTGGAAACGGGACGTCCCCACTCTACGTCATGGTAATTGCGGTAGTCCAGATGATCCTTACCCCACCAGCAACGTGTGATTCCATCTTCAGCTGTATGCAAGTGTTTATGAGTCATTAAATGAATTCATCTTTGATTGAAGTGACCTGCCCCCCAAGTCAACGGCAGTTGCTGGACTGTATGCATATGTATTTGTTGGTTTTGTCTACTTTCTTGATGAATTAATCATACTGAAACTTGTATTAACAACACAGCAGCTAATGTAAACAGCAAAGCTCTTATAATTTTTTGGTAGAATCTTTCATTGATTTTTTTCTTTAGAGCAATACCGACATACAAGCCAATTGAGCTGACAATGAGCATAACTGACGAAATTGAAAGTTCATTCAGAGTAAATTCATCATTGAGGGTAAATAAAAGGATCTGGATGATTTTACCAAATAAAAAACATAAATTAGCAGCCTGAACTATTTCAATCTTTGAATGTTTTGACTCCAGAGAATATATAATAAGTACAGGTGCCATAACATTCGTCAAGCCACCTAACAATCCGGCTGAAACTCCAAACGCGAACTTTGAAAGTCTCGGGTAGCTCCTGATCCATGAAAGTTCTAACTTTGTTTTTTCAACAAGCAGATAAATCAAAATTACTATTCCAAGCAGCCCCTTAAAAATATCCGAATTAACGGACAGCAGAATTTGCGTGCCTGCAGCACTCCCCAGTATGGCGAATAAAGCAAGTGAAAGGTGACGTCGGGCAGCAAGTAGAATATCTCCCTCACTAATTATGCTGATCAGATTTACCAGCAGCGTTGGGATAAATGTTAAGACAATTGCTGTTTGAAGGTCGGTGAAAAGTGCTAACAGCGGTGTTGCCACCATCGGAAAGCCAAAGCCGATACTTCCATGAATAAAGGCTGCTAAGAAAAAAATAAATGTAAAAAATATCAAGGCCTCATAACTAAAATTCATGAAAAGTTTAATCCTCTTACTTATCTTGATTGCTGATTATCAGGCATCACAAGCTGACTCGTAGACACAAATTAGAGGCAGCATAATAACACAAGCAAAGACCGCCGGGGGCCCCTGTTGAAATTGATAGAAATCCAGCATTAGACGTCATGTTTATTAACTTGTCAAGGGGTATCAAAAACAGGAGCATCTTTATCCTATGCTATCAATGCTTGATAGGTCAACACTTGTAAATCTGCTTCGGGTTTTTCAAATTGCATCATGGATTGAGACATTAGTATCCCAATAATTTCTTCTTGAGGATCAACCCAGTAATAGGTTTTAGCGGCTCCAGCCCACCCAAATTCGCCTACTGAACCAGGCTTTTCTGATTCAGCAACATTCATCAGCACCCTGGAACCCAAACCAAATCCATATCCATAGGCAGGAGGATCAGCAATTACGTAAGGTAGTAAATCGTCCTGTAGATAGTTCGTATGCATCAGGTTCACTGTTTTTCTAGCTAATATGCGCACTCCCGCCAGTTCACCCTCATTGAGCAACATTTGTGAAAAACGCAGATAATCCCAGCTAGTTGAGAATAAGCCATGTCCTCCTCTGGCAAAAGCAACTGACTTTGATGCAGGATATGTGGCTGACACATCGATTCGCTCATTGAAACCACTGCTCCAGGCATCGAATAACTTGCTCATAGTCATCTTAGGGGAACACAGATCGGGGAGACCATACATCGCCGCGATTCGATGTTGCTCTTCAGGATCTACGGAAAATCCGGTGTCAACCATGCCCAGAGGATCAAAGATGTTTTCTTTCAAGAACTGCTCGAGCGCCTGGCCTGATATAATTTCAATTAGTCGTGCAGCCACATCAATTCCAAGACTATAATGCCAGTTGGAAGCCGGCTGAAAAGCAAGAGGAAGCCGGCTTAACTCGTGTACCAATTCTTCCAAAGTACTCTCAGCGTTATTTAAAATTCCAGCTTGACGATATAATTCAGCAACAGGAAAATCTTCTAAAAAATCGTAGCTTAACCCCGAGGTGTGAGTCAATAAACTGCGTATCGTAGGCGGGCGTACCAAATCAACTTCTTTTGCTTCACCCTTTTCATCACATTCAAGAACTTTTAAATCGTTAAAGGCTGGAATAAACTTGGCAACAGGATCAGTAAGTTGAAATTTACCTTGCTCATACAGAGTCATTAAGGCAACGCAGATGATGGGCTTGGTCATTGAATAAATACGAAAAACAGCATCTTCAGTCATGGGCTTATTCAACTCTTTATCCAGCTGACCGACTTGCTCGAAATGCACCACTTTACCCTTACGGGCTATCATTGTGCTCAGACCGGCGATCTTTTTTTGATCCACATAACCCTGCATAACCGGCCGGATACGCTCCAAACGTTTCAAGCTCATACCAACTTCCTCAGGTGCGGTTTTTTCTTGCTTCACAATTTCATCTCCTTTTCTCTTTTCTTGAGTGTACCGTTTAAATAATTCAGCTAATTTTGTTATCAACCATTATTCATGAAAAGTTCAGAATTACTTTCTGTTCAACTGCATTTCCAACGTAATTTAATAAATATTTGAATCTTATTGAGCATCTGACGGAATGTCAATCTTGAATGCTAATAAATCACTGCTGGACTTTATCAGTGATTTATTAGCAGGAATTGGAATTGGGGAGGATCAACAGGTGAAAAGCAAAAAACTGTTTATTCGAAAAATATATTTTATCCGACTTTCAAAACAATCGCAGCAGCTGTGTCACCGGCGGCACAACCAGCAACCAGCAGATGTCCACCACCTTTCAGTGCTAATTCTTCGATGCCTTCCATTGTCAAGCGGGCGACTGTGGGGCCTTGCGGATGTCCGAAAATCAGTGAGCTTCCATAATTATTCATCGTTTCGACATCCAGTCCAATTGTCTTCGCCAGATACAAATCATTGGAAGCAAAAGGATTATGTGTTTTTACTGCAGTCAAATCGCCAGCTTTGATGTTTGCACCGTCGAGTGCCATTTGGGAGGCAGGAGCAACGGCCATCGCCATGTGCGCTTTTTTGGTACGTGCATAACCGTAAGACAACACCTGAATACTGACATTTGCATCTTCGCTCAGTTCTGCGGCTTTTTCACGGCTCGTGACCGTAACCGCGCTTTGTCCATCCGCAGGATGAGTCTGTGAACCAAAAGTGTGAACACCGTCCGGCATGACAGGCCGCAGCTTTTCCAAGCCTTCAGCGTTTGTTTCTGTAACACCTTCATCGGCTTCGATTGTGATGGTTTCCTTTTTTGATATTTTCAGTTCAACCGGAAACATGTAACGTTTCTGAAAAGCCCTGTCATCAGCTAACGCATCCTGATACTGCGCATAACGCCGCAGTGTAATAGCATCACACTCTTCGCGGGTTATTCCTGCTTCTCCGGCCACATTTTCAGCAGTTTGAATCATCGCTCCACCGGCCCAGGGATCACGGTTAAAATTGTCCATCACCCAGTCTTCGGAAACAAGTTGTCCTCCAGGACCTCCCGGATTTGGCCAGACGCTGTGTGGCCCATTGGAACAGCGGTCACTCATCAGGCAATATGCAGTTTCATACATTCCGGTTTCCACACCTATTGCAGCCTGATAAATGGAAAAGGTGGAGGTGGAACAGGCCTGACTGATCAGAACTCCAGGAATATTATCTGCCCCCATCATCGCTGATGCCCAGGGTCCGCCATAAAAGCCATGCGGCTGATGCACGGTTGAACCGAGAAACAAATAATCTATGGTTTTTGGATCCCACTGTTTTTTTTCAAACCAGCGGCGGGAAGTTTCCGCACCGAGTTTGATTGCGTTTTCATTGGCGAAACTGCCTTGCCAGCGGGCGAATGGTGAACTGTAATAACCCTTGTAGGGGATAAAAGCATTTTTTAACATCTTATTCCTTTTGGTTAAAGCTACTGATTTAAGCAATATAAAACGGAGTTTTTGCCAGCAGCCAACATCACAAGGAAAAACGAAAAATAATTTTTCGTTTTTATTGAAATTGGCAACTAAAACAAAATAGTCTCAATTTTATCCGTGTAAATCTGTAGCAATATTTAGCTTGAACGGAGTTTAAAACGTTGGATTTTGCCGGTAGCAGTCTTTGGTAACTCTTCCGGAAACTGAAACCAGCGTGGATATTTGTAAGGCGCGAGTCCACTTTTGCAAAGCAGGAGCAACTCTCCGGTTGTATCTTCAGACGCTTCTGTGCCATCTACGAGCACCACATGCGCCTCAGGTTTGATCAATCCGGACTCGTCTTTACGTCCAACAACAGCTGCCTCCAAAACTTTAGGATGTTCCACCAGTTTGGCTTCTATTTCAAAAGGCGAACACCAGATTCCACCGACTTTCATCATGTCGTCACTGCGTCCGCCGTAGACGAAATACCCATCCACATCCTGATGATAGGTGTCACCGGTATTGAGCCATCCTTCGGCAATTGTTTCAGTAGTTTTTTTCGGATTGTTCCAATAATATTTACATGTAGAATCGCCCTGTATCAACAAACTTCCTTCTTCACCCTGTGGAACTTGTTTTCCTTTTTCATCAATGATTTTTGCAGAATACCCTGAAACCATCCGTCCACTGCTACCGGCTTTGATATCATCCGCACGGTTTGAAATAAAAATATGCAGCGCTTCTGTGGAACCAATTCCATCCAAAATCACGGTTCCGGTCTGCTCTTTCCAACGCCGGAAAATATCGGCCGGCAAAGCCTCTCCCGCCGAGACAGAAACACGCAGAGAAGAAAAGTCCGGAACAGCGGAATTTCCACTGCCTGAATTTTCGAGTGACTGTAACTGCGCTGCATAAAGAGTGGGTACACCAAAATAAATCGTCGGCTTAAAACGTTCAATCACTTCAAAAGTGGTGTCCGGAGTGGGGCGTGCAGGAAACAAAACACAACTTGCTCCAGACCACAACGGAAAGGTCATACCGTTCCCTAATCCGTAAGCAAAAAAGAGTTTTGCCGCAGAAAAACAAATATCGTCTTCACGGACACCTAGAGTGTCTTTACCGTAATACTGACTGCTAATAACCATGTCACGGTGACTGTGAACAGCGCCTTTCGGCCTTCCGGTTGTTCCGGAAGAATAGAGCCAGAAACAATCATCAGTTGCGGACGCAGCAGCAGCTTCAAGTTCAGAATCTGCAGAATTCATTTTTTCCAGAAAACATCCTGATGCACCTTCAGTCAACAAAACTATTTCCGGTTTTCCTGAAAGGAGTTCCAGAGCAGGCTCTACTTCAGTCCGGAATTCCGCAGAATAGACTACAGCTGCGCATCCTGAGTCCTCAATCATGAATGAGTAATCTTTTGCACGCAGCAGTGTATTGAGTGGAACCGGAACGATCCCGGCCTTGATTGCACCCCAAAATAAATAGAAAAATTCCGAGGAGTCCTTGACCATCATCAACAACCGGTCTCCGGAATTCAGTCCGAGATTTTTGAGAGCATTTCCGGACTGATTGACACGTTCGGACAATTGACCGTATGTTACTTCTTCACCATCGGTTTCACGGATGATGACTTTGTCTTTGCGCCCTTCCTGCAAATGGCGGTCTATGAACGGAACTGCTACATTGAATTCAGGTGAAAATTCAATTTTTGCCGGGTTTAGCGAAGTATCGATGGATACGGTATTTTTTTGCATGTTTCCTCCTTAGATTCAAGCCTCTGATTTTCGTGAATTTGAACGTAATTTTAGCCCTGATGAACGAAAAAAACGAAGAACATTAGCTTCCTTCGTTTTCTTAGCGGCTCAAATAGAATAACAAACCCGTTTTTCCGTTTTGATTATTGACAAATTTTACGACAACATAAAATCAGTTAAATCGTACAAACTCAAATTCAAACGGATGTCGATTTAATTTGCTTTTAGGTGGTGCTATCCAACCTGCTATTTTACCCGGTTCTGTCACCGGCTGCATCAGAGATTGAATATATTCCTTGTCTTCCTGAGTAGGAAGCCACTTGTGATGAAGACGATCCCATTCGGCTTGTGTGATGATATTGCCTTGCGGATCAGCCTGAATTTCCGAAAATTGTCCAATGCCCCGGTGGAAAGCACGGTGCGGTAATTTCAACTTAAAATCTATCCCAGAATCCAGAATAATTTTATTCCAGCGGCGGACCCCTAAATCGCAATCGACAATGTAGTCATCACGTAACCTTTCGTTAACAGAGTTAAGTGCCGGAGCATCCACATTGACAATCTGGCCGCCTTTCAACTCCAGAACTGAATAACTTGAATCGTGCAGCAAATGATCATCGTTAATTTTACTTTCACCGAAACGTCCCTTAATTCCGGTATTGTAATAGGTGGCGGCGTTTGTAGAGAGTTCCTGTCCGAACAGATCAACAGAAACACTGAAATGAAAATTTAAATATTTTTGAATAGTCGACAAATCTATTCCACCATATTTTCGCACTTCAACTTCTGCAGCGGAACTTCTTATTTTGTACTCATTCATCAAATCACAGGTTCTTTGCACAACACGCCCTACACCAGTTTCTCCGACAAACATATGATGTGCTTCTTCTGTGAGCATAAAGCGGCACGAACGCGCAAGCGGATCAAATCCAGATTCTGCTAATGATGCCAACTGGAATTTTCCGTCACGGTCAGTAAAATATGTGAACATGAAAAAGGAGAGCCAGTCCGGAGTTTCTTCATTAAATGCTTCCAGAATCCGCGGTTTGTCAGGATCACCGGAATGCCGCTCCAGCATGGCTTCCGCTTCTTCACGACCGTCACGGCCAAAGTAAGCCTGCAGCAAATAAACCATGGCCCATAAATGTCGGCCTTCTTCCACATTGATTTGGAAAAGATTGCGCAGATCGTAAAGTGACGGACAAGTTTTTCCCAACTGCCGCTGTTGCTCAACTGAAGCAGGTTCTGTATCACCCTGCGTTACGATCAACCGGCGTAATTCTGAACGGTATTCGCCCGGAACTTCCTGCCATGCAGGCTGTCCTTTATGAATTCCGAAATCAATTCTACGATCGGAATCTGAAGGTGTCAGAAAAATTCCCCAGCGATAATCCGGCATTTTAACATAATCAAAATGCGCCCAGCCGTCTTTTTCAACACTGATCGCAGTGCGTAAATAAACTTCTAAATCTGTGCTTTTTTCAGGACCAAGTTCCCCCCACCAGTTTAGGTACTCAGGCTGCCAGCGTTCCAAAGCGCGCTGGAGCCGACGGTCACTGCTTAAATCGACATTGTTCGGAATTTTCTCGTTGAAGTTAATACTCATAAAAAAACCTGTGCGAATATGTTTAACTTTTGATTAGAGTGGGTTAAACCCTTTTTTTATCGTAATTAGACTGTTTACCGGATCCGTACAGTTTGAGTGCTCCTTCTTCTCCGACCGCGTTTGGTCGTTGAAAAATCCAGTTCTGCCATGCGGTCAACCGACCGAAAATTTTAGTTTCCAGTGTTTCCGGACCGGCAAAGCGTAATGATGCTTCCATCCCTGTGAGCGCGTCTGGTGAAAAACTCGCCCGCTCCTCCACTGCAATCCGGACTTCGTCTTCCCAGTCAATATCGTCCGGAATAAAGGTCACCAAACCTAGTTCATCAGCAGTGGCCGCATCCAAGTTATTAGAGATTTCATTACGTACGTTTTCCACATTTTCAGCATCATCGATAAAACGGGTTTGTAAGCGAGTCAAATCGTTGCACATGGGTAAGGCTCCGAAATTCATTTCTGTAGGACGTAGTATAGCCGGAACTTCATCCGTATCCTCAAACGTACCGTCCAGCATATAACTGCGGTCTGCGGCTAAAACAAGTTCGAGTAAAGTGCCTGTGAAGCAGCTTCCGGGTTCTATCAAAGCTACTAAGCTGCGGGCCACGAGATCAAGACGTTTGAAAACACGTTTCAAATTGAGTATGATTTCACGAACCAGCCAATGCTCCTGATGTTGAATTAAGGTCTGATCGACCGTAAGTAACTGATCAGCATCGCCCTTGGTTCTAAGAACCCATGTTCCAAGTTCGAGTTCATTAAAGGACAAATGCATGATTGCGTCGTCTAACTCACGTGCCATCGCTAACGGCCAATAATTCGCGCCTGCCGCCTGAATGCTTTCCGGAGTAGACGGCAAATCACCTTCAGGTGCGTGGACAGTAAGGTTAACGATGCCGGACTGGCGTTCAAATTCAATGCTGAGGTGATCGTAAATGATTTGATCTTCTTCAATTTTACGATTGAGCGGGGTAAGTATAATGCCTTTTTCGTTTTCCGGACGTGAGGATTTTTGCGCAAATTCAAGGGCGCGTTCCTTTACTTTTTCAATAAATTTTGAACGTGGAATAAGTTCATCTATCAGTTTCCACTTAACCGCCCGTTTTCCACGCATACCTTCAGTGACTGTACAAAAATAATCTGCGTGATCGCGGCGCACTTTACGTTTATCTACAACTCTAGTGAGTCCGCCCGTTCCGGGAAGTACGGCTAACAGTGGAACTTCCGGAAGCGAAATTGCACTGGAACTATCATCAACGAGTATGATATAATCGCTCGCAAGTGCCAGTTCGTACCCTCCTCCGGCTGCAGTACCGTTAATGGCACTGATGTAGGTTTGCCCGGAAAAACTCGTAGCATCTTCAATCGAGTTACGGGTTTCGTTGGTGAATTTGCAAAAATTCACTTTGTGAGCATGGGTTGATAGTCCGAGCATTGTTATATTTGCTCCGGCACAAAAAACTTTCTCCATGGCTGAGGTGAGAACAACTGTTCTGACTTCCGGATGTTCAAAACGTAACCGCTGAACTGCGTCGTGCAATTCTATATCAACTCCTAAATCATAGGAATTAAGTTTTAATTTGTATCCAGGCTGAAGTCCGCCGTCTTCGTTCACTCCCAACTTGAGCGTGGCGACAGGTCCGTCCAATTCGAGTGACCAGTGTTGATATTGCTCCGGTTGTGTGTTAAATTCTATCATTATTTAGTTTGCCTCCTTAAGTGATGGAACGTTTGCCATTGACTAAAAAAAGCTTTGACTGTGCGTCACATCGATATTATGCTTAGATACAAGTACTGAATTACTTGTTTAGGAATACAAGTTACATATTAGCTAATAGAGTGTCAAGTTTGAATTCTTATGATATGAAAAAAAATAAATTACCTAAAACTGCTGATTCCAAATTATTTAAAGCAGAAGAGAGTACTCTTATTCGTGATGCTGTGCAGGATGATCTCACTGAGATAATTAAGCTGGACGCTCAAAACACAGGTATCGAAAAAAATGATTATTGGCAGGCCGCCTTTGATCGTTTTGGAAACGGGGAGTCCGGTTTTTTCCTCGTTGCAGAAACTGAGCATAATTTTTGCGGATATATACTTGGAGAAGTCCGTGCCTGGGAATTTGGTTCTCCTCCCTGCGGTTGGGTTTTTGCGTTAGGTGTGCATAACGATGCGAGAGAAATGGGAGTCGGCAGCAAACTTTTTGACAGCATCTGTCAGCATTTTAAAAATACTGGTATTGAAAAAGTCCGTACCATGCTCGCACGAAGTGATCATCTGAACATGTCTTTTTTCCGCAGTCAGGGAATGCGTGGAGGCCCTTTCATACAACTTGAAAAAAATGTCGCTGATTGAACCCTGCACTGCAAAATAACAACGACAAACCTTTTATTCGCCATCAATAATGAAACTAAATAAAGCAACACGTTTTGCCTTATTCTCAATTTTGGAATTAGCAAGTAAACCGGAGAGACACCTTTCCGCCACAGAAATTGCGAACAAATACGATATCTCCTCGCATCATTTGGTGAAAGTTCTTCATTCTTTAGTGCGGGCACGCTTAGTCGGCTCTGTACGTGGTGCAGGTGGAGGTTACCGTTTTATCGGCAACACAAAACGTATTACCCTCTTAGATATTGCTGAAATATTTGAAGATATACGACAACCTCCTGCTGAACACGAGTCCGCTGATGAAACTGAAATTGGACAGGCTCTTTCACAAATCATGCTTGAAATTGATGAAATAACAATTGCGACTTTGAACTCAATTAGTATTGAAACATTTCTCAATACCATGCATTATTACCAGGAGGAACTTCCACAGTCCACCAGTTAATCCACAATATGTCTATTTTGACAGAACCTGATCTTTCCGCTGATATCGCTTATTTGGCTTCGGAAGAGCAAATTACAGGTTTAGCAACTACTTTAAAACGTGTATCTTTTCATACACTTGGCTGCCGACTCAATCAATCTGAAACCGATGTATTAGCCCGCCGTTTTGAACAGCAGGGATACAGAGTTGTTCCGGACACGGAACCCGCTGACATCTGCGTAATCAACACTTGTACAGTCACAGAACACAGCGACTCAAAAAACCGTCAGGCAATTCGGGCTCTTCACCGTTTGAATCCTAAGGCAATGATCACTGTCGTTGGCTGTTATGCCCAGATCAATCCACAGGCAATTGCAAGTATCGAAGGTGTTAAACTGGTAATCGGCAGCGAAGAAAAAATGCGGCTTACTGATTATTTGCAACAAGTCGACCCTGCAGGTCCACCTTTAATTGTTCGTCCTAAAATAAACAAAAATACTTTTAGCGCACCTGTAGTTCCGCATTCTTTTTCTACACCAGCGAATAATCAGCAGGAGTCAAGACACGCTCAGTACAGGCTGACCGGAGAAGGGCATTCCTATTTATCAATTGAGGTAGATTCAGAATTAAAATTGAAAGCAAAAGAGGATGTCCATTCCTTGAAGACAAATACAACTTCAGAGGAGATAAACCCTGCAGAAGTCACATTATGTCATGTTGACAATGTAGCAGAGCTGCAAAATACTCGTGCCTCGTTGAAGATACAGGACGGTTGCGATTTCATGTGCTCGTTCTGTATCATTCCTTTTGCGAGGGGACGTTCCCGTTACAGGGAATTCCAGAATTTGCAGGAAGAAGCCTTAATGCTGGTTAAAGAAGGTGCCCGGGAAATTGTGATAACCGGTGTGAACGTTGGTACTTATCAAATAGGTAAATTAACTATTGTGGATGTGGTTGATTATCTCAACAGTCTTCCCGGACTGGTACGTATCCGGATAAGCTCAATTGAACCCACAACTGTTCCGGAAATTCTTTTGCAGTATATGAATGATCCTCAGCACAAATTGGTCCCGTTTTTCCACTTACCTGTACAGTCCGGTGCTGATACTATTTTAAAAAAAATGAAGCGACGTTATTCTACTGCTCAGTACGCAGATGAAATATGGCATGCTTTTGAAACTGTTCAGGATCTGTGTATTGGCACTGACGTAATGGTTGGTTTTCCGGGAGAAAGTGAGTTGGAATTTGAAAATACTTTGAATTTATTGGATAAACTTCCGCTAACATATTTTCACGTTTTTCCGTTTTCTCCCCGTGAGGGGACTCCTGCCTTTCAACTGAAGGAACAAATACTGCCTCAGATCAAACAAAAACGCAGTGAAATATTACGTGAATTAAGCACAAAAAAGCGCCGTGCCTTTCATCAACGATTTATTGGAAAAACCCGGAATGTACTCTGTGAATCCAGAAAACCGGAGGCTAATGTCAGTGGTTACACAGATAATTTTATCAGGGTTGTACTTGAAGAAACGCATGAAGCTGATTTGCGGAACCAACTTCTTGCTGTCAAGCTGACTGGAATTAAAGGGCAAACTATGCTTGGTAAATTTGCAGCAAATTAAAATCAAATGTTGACTATCGTAAGTTGGAACATTCAGTATGGGAAAGGTGTGGACGGTCGTATTGATTTGCACAAAATGGCGGATGTTGTTCAGCAGGACGGATTGCCCGATGTTTTGTGTCTGCAGGAAGTTTCACGCAACGATCCTGACACAGCCAACGGTAGTGATCAATTTAGTGAACTGCAAAAGTTATTTCCAAACTATGAGATTTATTACGGCGCGTCACAAGACCGTTCGGGAGGAAAAAACGGTGGACGCAGGCAATTCGGTAATTTGATCTTGACCCGCCGTTCACCTCTTCAGGTGCTGCATCATTTACTGCCTTCACCTGCTGATCCAAAAGCGAGATTTATGTCAAGGCAGACGACTGAAATGGTGCTCAGTACAGGTTCCGGTACTTTACGGTTGATGAACACTCACCTTGAATTTTTCTCAGAAAAACAACAGTTGGCACAAGTTCAGCGCATCCGTGAACTACATGAAGAAGCCTGCGCACAGTCACGAGAAGCTGGACTCGATTTTCCAAATACTCCGTTTGCACGCATAAAACGTTCGGAAAAAATGGTGATCTGCGGCGATTTTAATTTCGTTCCGGAAAGCGCTTCATATCGGCTGATAACGTCAGCATTTCCTGAAGATGTTCCGAATCTGGTTGATGCCTGGAATGTAGTAAATCCGGGAAATAATAGGAGCCCAACCTGCGGAATTTTTGATCACAAACAATGGAAAAAAGGTCCGCATTGCCGTGATTATTTTTTTCTCAGTCAAAACCTCTCTCCACAAATTAATCACGTTTCTGTCAACACAGAAACCACGGCTTCTGATCATCAACCGATCCGAATCACTTTAGAGGAGTGAAATGTCACGCTGGTTGTCCATACTTTTCGCCACCATAATTACGGGCTGCACAGGTACAGTAGTAATGCAGGAAATGCCTCGTACAGACAGTCAGTATTATGTATCTTGCCCGCCCCATGTTTTTTATTGTTACCGCAAATCCGAGATGATCTGCCACACAGGATATCGCGTGTTAACAGTTGCCAGTTGGGAAGAAAATCCCGAGATGATCATTGAATGCAACTAATTGTGCACAACAATTTCACTTTAAATCAACTCTGGATTATGCAATCAAAATGAGCAAGTGGTAATGGTGTGCGCTTTGCACAACTCACGGTAAGATAATAATAATGAATTTTTTTCCCATTCTGCTTGCAAAAAACTGACAAGCTTTATAGAATTGTGGGATGGCCTTTTTAGCATTGCTCCTGTTTTGACAATGCATCTTTTTAAACTTTTTCTTAGTTAAACCAAGCAAAGAGAATCTTTTTTCAGGTTATCTGCTGGTCTTCAGTAATAATGTCAAATATCAGTCCCTATACACTGGTTATAGCTGATTGTCTTAAGTCGCTTGACGTGGCCGATTCGGATGAATCGAACTTTGATAAAAAGCAGGCAATGGAGCTGTTGATCAACATGCTTCAAGGTAGGATGCTGGAACACATAAAGCAACGCGTCAGCAACTACTACAATATAGAACCAGAAGCACTTAATGAAGAATTCTCTGTTTCCCTGATAGAGGTTTTTGCTGAAATTTTTGACTTGTTCCGGCATAAGTTTGAAGAAATGCCATGGCTGGTCAACAAGATCGCAAGCCGAATCGTAGAAGTCGAAACAAGGAATGGTTCAAAAGCAGAAAAGCGCATCAACCAACTTTACCTCTCCATTTTCTGCAAATATTTCGAATATAAAAACATCGAAAAAATAATCTCCACATTGCAGACTGACCCCCGCATCCAGCATGCAATTATAAGCGCAATCCCCGCTTCAGCACTTCCGCAGCCTAAACTAAGTCAAGTAGGTTTAAGAAACTGATTAGTTGATGAAAGATCAGAAACTGCTGGAAATATTTTCCCAATTATTTGTCAGTTAAACTGTTTGTAGACTAAAGTTGCAGAGCAGTGATCCTCAGTGGCAAAAATATAGGAAAAATAATCCGAATTTAACCGATAATTTCTAGCATTTTTTCACCGATTTCTGCCGGAGTTTTAACCACGTGAATTCCTGCTTCCTGCAGGGCACTCATTTTTTCGGCAGCGGTTCCTTTACCCCCGGAAATAATTGCGCCAGCATGTCCCATACGTCTCCCAGGAGGCGCTGTTTGTCCGGCAATGAAACTTACAATCGGCTTGGAAACTTTTTCCTTTGCAAAAGCAGCGGCTTGTTCTTCGGCGTCTCCACCAATTTCACCTATCATAACTATGGATTCAGTTTGTGCATCCGCTTCAAATAGTTTCAGACAATCAATGAAATTTGTTCCGTTCACAGGGTCTCCACCGATGCCAATACATGTTGACTGCCCCAGACCGACTCTGCTTATCTGACCAACTGCTTCATAAGTCAAGGTTCCGGAACGTGAAACGATACCAACAGAACCGGGCTTATGAATCGGTCCCGGCATAATTCCAATTTTACATAGACCCGGAGTAATAATACCCGGGCAGTTCGGTCCAATCAACCGTGAGCCTTTTTGTCGTACAAAAGTAACGGCGCGTACCATATCCACTACTGGTACCCCCTCAGTGATGGCAACAATCAACGGTATTCCCGCACCGGCTGCTTCCATGATTGCATCGGCCGCAAAAGGTGGTGGAACTAGAATCATTGACGCATTTGCACCCGTTGCCTTACCGGCCTCCAGAACAGTATTATAGATCGGTACTCCTTCAAAGTCCTGTCCACCTTTGCCCGGTGTCACACCGGCAACTACATTGGTTCCGTATTCTCTACAACCACGGGTGTGGAGCATTCCCTGGGATCCGGTGATTCCCTGAACCAGTAATTTTGTATTATTGTTGATAAGCACTGACATGATTTCCTGTAACAATATGTGGAAGAATATTTATTGGAATCATAGTATAAAAGACCTCTCTCAATCAATCAAGACTACAGACATGTTGGTAATTTACACAACATGTCATCTATTCAAATAAATTAATATATACTATTGATATAAGGTGATAATATCTATGTATGTAAGTGAAGATATTTGTTGCAGATAATTAGGGCTACAATTAAATTTAACAGGAGGGCTGACAATGAATTCAGCTCCGATCAATGCCGAATTTTCATTTTACTCAAATCATCAGTATTATTTATTTTGCATATTTCTTAGAAACAAAAAGTAGAACCGGTCCAATCAGGAGCACAAATCCTGTTGAGGAAAATGCCCAAAACCAAGCTTCTGAGCTGTTATGACCTCCAAAAGCACTGAGTACTAGTCCAAAACCAATCGGACCAAGGAAGGAACCAATAAAGCCTACACTGGAGTGAACCGCCATTGTAACTCCACGATTTCCCTCCGAAGCACTTTCAATTACAGCAGTGGTGATTGAAGCGGAATCTCCTGTAACAAAACATCCATAAACAAGGACAAGTGCAATCAACAAAGGTGCTGAAAGACCTACACTGTTTCCAACCACAATGGCTAAAACAGCTGAAAGACACATGATACTTACTACAACACGTATTCTTCCGTAACGCATTGCCAGTTCATTCCCGATGACGCTAGACGGCATACCGAGCAATACGCCAAAGAAAACAACTATAGAAGGTTGAACTTGGATCCCAGAGGAAATCCCTGACATCGCAAAAGTAAGGTAGACAACGATCCAAGAACGGAATGCAAACAGTTCATAATTATGAGTTGAATAGCAGGCGATCCAACCCATTGCATCCCTGTTTCTTAATACTGGTCTAAAATCCAGCGAACGAAGTCCAGAGCGCTCTCCAACATGGTTAGGACGGTTTTCAAGGGTTACAGTCACAATCAGCAGTGCCAGCAAAGCACATAAACCTGCAATCCAGAAAGCAATTTCCCATGGGAACCATTTGAGAATAGAGCCTCCAATTAAAAATGAAAGTGCACTACCGATACCAAATGAGGAGGTATAAAAAGATGTAGCACGAACCCTAGATATACCAGAGAGACGGTCTGTCAGAGCTTTCAGGCCTGGCATATAAGTTCCTGCCAGGCCTATTCCTCCCAGAGTTCTGAAAAACATTGCGCTCCAGTAACCCTCAACAAACAATGCGAATCCTATGCAACTAATAAGAGTAATCAAAACACCGACGATGTATATTCTTTTCGCATCAATCCAATCGGTAAGGCTGACAAGAATCATTACAGATATCATGTAAGATCCATAGTATATCCCGCTGATCCAGCCCGCGTCAATACTGTCCAACTTCCATTCCGCTAAAAAAAAAGGAAGCATGGATGAAAACGTAAAGACTCCCTGCATTGTCAGAATTTCTGCAATGCAAATCCAGAAAATAACGCGTATTGAAGATTTTTCTTGAAGAATTGGCTTGGATGTCATGTTTTTGACAACAAATTCATGACTTAAACGAAAATGACAAGGCTTTGTAAATGCCAGCGAGTAAAGTTAATGAACCCGCAACTATCAATAATAGGCAAATTGGCCGCGATAGATATTCCAGCAGATCATAATGAACCATCTGCATGCCCTGAGCAAAATTTTGTTCACCGATTTTCCCTAGAATAATACCTAGCACAATTCCAGGGATAGAATAACCGGACCTTCTAAGCAAAAAACCCATGATTCCAGATATAAACATTACCATCACATCAAGTACCAGACCACGTCCAATATAAGAGCCAATACTTGCCAGCAGCAAAATCATTGGAGCTAAAAACTGGAAAGGTATTTTTAATAGATACAAAATCGTCTTAGTTTCAATTAAACCTATGAAGAGAATTGATACATTTGCATAAAACATTGCAGCAAAAACAATCCATATCAAATCAGGAGAATTATAAAATACCAATGGACCTGGTTCCAGATCGTGCATCTGGAAGACCGCAACCATCATTGCAGTCAAAGCTCCACCAGGTAGTCCAAGTGCAAGCAAAGGGATCATGGCAGCTCCGGTTGCAGCATTATTAGCAGTCTCGGATGATATCACACCTTCCAAATTACCTTTGCCAAATGATTCTTTGTTCTTGGACCAGCGTACTGCTTCACCATAGCCCATAAATGCCGCAAGGGTTGCACCGATTCCAGGAAGAATTCCACAAAAAAACCCAACCAGAATGGATCTTAACACAGCAATTTTATGAGCCCATAATTCTAATATTGATGGAAAATTTACACTCATTTTAGGAGCTTCATACTTACCGACCGCTTTTTTTTCTGCTTGTACGAAAATTTCAGACACTGCAAAAAAACCCAAAATAGCAGGAACAAATGCTATGCCTGCAGCCAGATCAGAAAAACCGAAATTGTAACGATTGATTCCGCCCACCGGGTCCTGGCCGATTGTAGCTATTAACAGGCCGAGTAACACAGACATCCATCCTTTCCAGAGGGTCCTCCCTCCAACTGAGGAAGCTACGGCCAGGCCAAAAAAAACCAGTGCAAAAATTTCTGGTGGCCCAATATTTGAGATAGCCCAATTTGCTAGTGGTTCAGTTGCGGCCATCATAACTAAGGCCGAAGATATACCACCAATTGCTGAACACAAAACTGCAGCGCCAACTGCTTTTCCAGATTGCCCCTTGCGAGTCATGGGATAGCCATCAAATGCTGTAGGAGCGTTTTCGGGAGCACCTGGAATATTAAATAGGATCGCAGTAATAGCACCTCCGTATGTCCCCGTACAGTAAATCACCGCAAAAAGCATTACCCCTTGTGCCGGATCAAGACTGGCTGTGAAAGGCAAGAGAATCGCTGCTAGAGTCAGCATGCTTACGCCGGGAATGGCGCCAAATAACATACCGCCAATTACACCAAAGACAAAGATTCCAATGGTGAAAGGGTCTCCGAAGAGAGCAACACTGCCAGCAATAAAGTTGTCAATCATAAGTTTGGATTAAAAATTAAGTGATTGGTGCAGCTTGGTGTTTAGTGTCAGCATGAGAGCACTGAAATCATAGAAAGGTGAAACATTGCCCTGCGGTAGAGGTGCGTTTAGCAGTACCATGAATAATAATATAATCAGGAAATAAATGAACAATGTATTAGCTAATATCCATTTTATACGTTTTTCTCCTAACAATAATATTAACAAAGCTATAAAAATAGGTGTAGCCGCATAAAATCCTACGGGTTTTAGCGACCATGAAAAAATAAATGGGAGGATCAATATGGCTACCAGCTTCTGTACTGAACCAATACTGTCATAGGAAATACCTTCCTCCTGATCGGAAATACCAACCCGGCCATGTTGGGCCTCTGAGCCTTTTTTGTACAGGTGGAGAAAATTACCAAGTGTCACCAGTAAAAGAAGGCCTAATATAACTCTGGGCCAACCTGTGGCACCGAATTTATATATTTCAATTTCCTGATTAAACTCAAAGGAGTACACAAAAAATACAACAACGGTCAATAACCAGACCAATGTTTCAACAATATGTCGTGTCTTTAACTTGGTCATGGCCAAGCTCTCAATATTTTTGGTAAAGTGTCCGGTTGGCAATCACCGGACACTATTGCGAAATGAAGCTATTGAAGTTTAAGAAAAAGGAGATAAATTATTTAACATCCAGACCCATCGCTTTATATACATCTCTGTATTGAACAATGGAGCCGTTAATTAGTTCTCTGGCACCAGCCGTATCCCGGTAACTATCTATCACAGTCATGAATTTGGATTCATTGAATTTCTGATAGCTATCCTGGCAATATGCCCGCTGAAATGCCCATTGAAGCCATTGGACTCGATTATAAGGCGCATCTGCATGTACGTAAAATCCTCGGAAGCGTAAAAGGGGCTCAAAGTTCATGCCCATTTCCTTGTGAGTGGGAACATCAGCAAAGACTGATGGTCGTTCGTTAAAAATAGTCAGGATCGGCTTGAATTTGCCTGCGTCAAGGAACTTTCTGACATCACCGGGTTGCTCGAACAGGGCATCAACCTGACCTCCTAGAAGTGCACCGTAACGAGGTGCACCCTTATCGAAGGAAATCTGTTGAATTTTCATACCCGCACTTTCTGTGATGAATTTCATCGTTACCCGCTCCATAGAACCTTCCTTGGAAACATTGGCGATGGTTGACTTACCATTTTTACCTTTGACAAATTTTACAAATGAGGACCAGTCATTGAATCGTGTCTCATTGGTACGGATATAAATCTGTGAGAAAGTCACTTGGGAAATAACTAGTGGTACCAGGTCCACTCCCGGATGTGGCCTGCTAGAATCCAACGCATGGGCAGATGATGCATCATCAATATGCTCAAGGACTGTATACCCGTTTGCTGGAGCAGACATATATGCCGTCATTCCAACTGTGCCTGAACCACCTGGCTTGTGGTCACGGTTAATGCTGACACCAGAATGACCAGTTACTGCTCCAGCCATAGCTGCTGCTATCTGACCTGAACCACCTCCAGGACCATATGGGACAACCATGGTCAATGCTCGACTAGGGAAACCTGATGGTTTAGCCATGCTGGTTCTCTTTTCCTTGCATTCAAATGCCACGGCAACACCGGACCCGGCTAAAAATAATCCCATCATTGTAGCAAAACTAAATTTAGCCAGTTTTTTTAATTTAATTTTTTTCATAATCACCCTCCACTAATAAATTATAACCATTATCACACTATGTGATAATGTAATTCTGATATCTATCACAATTTAAATAAATGTCAAGAAAAAAACATTAGGACACGACATTAACTTAATTTATATTAAAACTTGAATAATGAGATCAACTAGTTGAGTTTAAGACATATTCGATTAACAAAGTGCAATAGGTATAAGTGCTCCTGAGACTCACAGTTGAATTTGTTTCCTAAAGTTTTGTTGAAAATATTCTGGACGCAGCACCAAAGTTTAACTTGAGGAATTTCTCAACAATCTTGATCATAAATTTTAAATTTCTACTGTCGCTTCTCTGCAAGCAAAGTTTTCCTTGGCCACCTCGAAAGCAAAAAATGACTATAACCTCTGTTGAAACTGTTGTTGCTATAGCGCAAACGGCGCAAGCTGAAATTGAAACAGCCAGCCAAAAAACCGTTGACGAATTAATCACAGGATTGGCTTGGGCAATTCTAGAGCCGAAAACGAACCGTTCACTTGCGGAACAGGCTGTTCGAGATACTGGACTTGGAAATGCAGAAGACAAAATAATCAAGAATCACCGCAAGACGTTGGGGCTTTTGCGTGATTTGAAACACGCACCTTCCTGTGGAATCATCAGGAAACTTCCCGAACAAGGCCTGGTAGAAATTGCACGTCCCGTTGGTGTCGTGGGAGCAGTTACTCCCTCCACGAATCCCATAGCCACTCCGCTAAACAAAACTCTTAACGCTATCAAGGGTCGAAATGCAATTATACTCTCACCCTCGCCAAAGGGTGAAGCGGTTTGTCAGCGAGTTGTGGATTTGCTGCAAGATGTTTTACGCAGTTTGGGGCACCCGGAAAACCTCATCCAGAAACTCCCTGCACCGGTCAGCAAAGAAGCGACTCATGAATTAATGCAATTGGTTGATCTTGTGGTGGTTACAGGTTCACAAAACAATGTACGCGCCTCATACCGCAGCGGGACTCCGGCTATTGGAGTGGGCGCAGGCAATGTTTCTACAATCATCGATGAAACAGCTGATCTTGTTTCAGCAGCAAAAAAAATTACTGTCTCAAAAGCATTTGACAACGCAACCAGTTGTTCTTCTGAAAATAGCGTCGTGATAGTAGATGAGGTTTATGAAAAAGCGGTTGCCGCTCTTGAAAAGGAGGGAGGTACAATGCTGAGTCAGGAAGAAACACAAAATTTACAAAATGCATTATGGATACAGGGACGGCTTAATCCAGATTTAACAGCAAAGTCGGCTCCGGAAATTGCGGAAGCTATTGGACTTCAACGTGTAGAAATGAATAATGTCAAAATGCTAATGGTCGAAGAGACTGGAACGGGGTTCGAGTTCCCTTTTTCTGGCGAAAAACTGTGCCCAGTGTTAACCGTGTATCGTGCCTCAAATTTTGAAACGGCTTGTGAACAAGTCCAGGAAATTTATGATTTTCAGGGCAAGGGGCATTCAGTGGGACTACACTCAACAGACGAATCTCGGCCTTTGCAAATAGGGTTGAATCTTCCTGCTTGCCGTGTGATTGTGAACCAAGCACATTGTTTTGCCACCGGAGGCAGTTTTGATAATGGACTGCCTTTTTCACTCTCGATGGGTTGCGGAACATGGGGCGGCAACAGTATCAGCGAAAATCTCAACTATCGGCATTATCTGAACATTGTTCGCATTGTACGTCCAATTCCTCCTGTTGAACCTAGTGATGAAGATATATTTGGAGAGTATTGGACCAAACACGGACGTTGAAATCACAAATAAAAACATCTAAACATAAAAACCAAAACCACTGATAATATGGATCTCACAGGCCACACGATTCGCAGCTTGATTGATCAGCATGCAGAAAAAACTCCGGATCAGACCTACGTGATCTATCCAGACACAGGAATCAGCCATACCTGGAGTGAATTTCGAATACGAGTTCAATCAATGGCCCTATATCTGGAAAGCATGGAATTACCGCCGAACGTTCCAGTGGCTGGTTTGCTCGGTAACGGACAAGCTGCAATGGAATTGTTTTTGGGCGGAATGTACGGTGGTTTTCAGGTTCTGTTGGCAAATCCTCTGGCAGGGGCTGATATTCTGGCGTATGTTCTGGAACATTCTGAATCTACAAATCTTTTTGTGGATCAACAGCATCATGAATTAGCGTTGCAGGCTCTTTCTCAACTTGCAGACAAACCTCAACTGATTCCACTTCAACCGGACAATGTTTCGGATTGGCAAAACAAAGTTGAAGACGGAAAATTTGATGCCCATACTGTCCCTCAAGCGGCAGATGCTGCGCTGTTAATTTACACTTCCGGAACTACAGGAAAACCGAAAGGCGTAATTCACACTCATAAGAGTTTGCTTCACGGAGGCTGGAATACTATGATAGCGCACGAATTGACTCCGGCAGACAACAGTTTATGTGTGTTACCGCTCTGTCACATCAATGCTCAAGCAGTTTCGGTGATGGGTACTTTAGTCAGTGGTTCCGGACTAGTACTACCTGACCGTTTTCAGGTTTCAAAATTTTGGTCCTGGATAGTTGAAGAAAAATGCACATGGTTCAGCGTTGTGCCGACTATCCTTTCCTATTTGTTGAATGCAGAGGAAGACGAGCGGCTAAAATCTCAGCTGAACAAAGTACGCTTCGGACGCTCTGCTTCTGCCGCACTACCGCCTCCTCTGCACAAAGCATTTGAAGCAAGGTTTGGGCTGAGAATTGTTGAAACTATGGGAATTACGGAAACTGCCGCACCGATGCTTTCAAATCCGATTAATCCGGAACTACACAAACTTGGTTCACCTGGAATTGCCTACGGCAATGAAGTAAGAGTTGCGGACGCAGAAGGAAAGGTAGCTTCTTCCGGAGAAGAAAGTGAGGTGCAGGTACGCGGTCAAAATGTGATGCAGGGCTACCTTAAAAATCCGGAAGCTACTCGAGAAGCATTCACTCCGGATGGATGGTATCGTACCGGAGATCTTGGGAAAATGGATGAAGATGGCTTTGTTTTTATTACTGGACGCCTCAAGGAACTCATCATCAAAGGTGGTGAAAATATTGCTCCACGTGAAATTGATGATGTGCTTTATCGTCATACAGGTGTTCTGGAAGCTGCGGCATTTCCGCTTCCGGATGTACATTACGGACAAACGGTAGCTGCCGCCATTGCTCCTCGACCCGGAGAGAATGTTCCTGAATCCGCATTACGTAAAATGTGCTCTGCTGCAATGGGGGAATATCGTGCTCCTTCCCGCTACTTTTTCCTTAAAGAATTACCAAAAGGTCCCTCTGGTAAAATTCAGCGTCTTAAGCTCACAGAACGGTTCACTGAATCTTAATCGGCCGGTTTCAGCCGGTTTATGAACTTAAGATTTTCATCCTGAAAGCCTTAACATTCCCGAAAAGTGGGATCTGTTTTTTGGGAAACTCATGTTTAAATTTAAACTGTGCTCAAGGAAGGTAATTATTTTTTTATAGAGGAAGCTTGCGTTGGTTTGAACTCTTCTTTGCGTATTCCGTATTTACTGAGAAGTTTATGCAACTGCCTGGTAGTGATCCCTGCGGTCTCTGCTGCTCGGTTAACGCGCCCAAGATGATTAGCCATCAATTCCTTGAGGTACTGCCTTTCGATGTGCTCCAGACTTTGACGGCGAACCTCTGCGAGAGGCTGAGTTACGTCCATCGCAATTTCTGCTGGATAATTCAGATCACTGAACAATTCCTGCGGAAAACTTTCAGCCCTGAGAGTTGAGGATGTTTCCAGAATGTAGGCACGTTCAATAACGTTTTCCAGTTCTCTGATATTTCCCGGCCATGAGTATTCCTGCAAAGCCTTAACCACTAAAGGATCCGCATTCTGAATTTCTTTGAAATACAGTTTATTAAACCATTCAATCAGATAATTCACCCAATCCGGAATGTCTTCGAAACGTTCCTGAAGGGATGGTATTTCAAGGGGAAAGACACTTAGACGATAATAAAGATCTTTGCGGAAAAGACCTTCATCACAAAGTTGCTGCAAGTCTGAATTAGAAGCGGCAATCACGCGAACATCTGCTTCAATCGGATGTTCACCACCCACACGTTGAAAAATGCGGTCCTGTAGAACCTGAAGCAGTTTGATCTGCATGGTTCCGGAAATTGTATTTATCTCATCCAGAAATATAGTTCCTTTCTGAGCAGTATCAAAACGTCCGAGTTTACGTTTGACCGCACCGGTAAAGGCACCTTTTTCATAACCGAACAACTCACTCTCGGCCAGTGTATCCGGTAGCGCTCCGCAATGTACATGCACAAATGCTTCATCTTTGCGACTGCTGTGCTGATGAATAAGTTTTGCAACTGTACCCTTGCCGACGCCGGTATCACCCAAAAGTAACACCGTTGTCTTTGTAGGAGCCACTGACTTGACCTTTTCAAAGGTCTGAAGCATTTTTGAGCTTCTTGTATGAACTTCTTTAAGTACTTCCGGACTCCAGAAATCATCCTCTTCAGGATTCAATTCTGTCAGAGAAATCCTATTTAGAATCGGCACAAACTCACACCCGCATTAGCTGATTTTTTAGGTTTACTAGCGCTGTTAATGTTTCAAGAAACAACTTGTGAAAGAACTTCATTTTCAGTTACTACCCAGCCCAGCCCCAGTGATTCCAACTTGTTCAGGGACGGATGACCTGTCTCCACATTCCAGTCGCATAAGCGGTAGTAATCCTCCAACGCTGCTTCCCACTCTTTTTCGTCCAGGACATAACCGTCGGATCTTCCGCCTTCAAGAGGACGTTTGAACATCTTTTTGGGCAGAGTGTCTGATTCCCGTCCTATTCCTTCTCTAGAATTAAAAGCCCGCAGCATATTGAGGCGACGTTCACCGACTGCTAATATTTCTGTTATATCTGTATCCCAACCAGTAACTGCGTTGACTACCTCAACTAATTGATCGGCATCATAAAGTTGAAAAGAAGCTCCAAATATAAAAGCACAAACAGAAAGACTGTCTACTGCACTGCTTAAATGCTGGGTAACCATCGCAAAGCGCATCATCTCTTTATTTAGAGCTAATTTCTCCTGAGGATTTGTCAGACCGATCTGTTCCATGCGTTCAGGATAAGCCTTATAGCTGGCATCATGCTCACTTGACTCATGATCAGCACCAAATGGATTAGCCGCATAAATTACACTCAAACTGCGTTTCACCTGCGGCATATGCGCAGGAGCTTCCTGCCCTTTGCTGGTAATTAAATAATCTTCAGTACCACGTCCAATAATTTCAGAAGCTTTCTGCGAACCCTCAGCCAGAATTTTACCAAAGCCTTCGCGCTTGGCAATCATTTCTGTCATTTTAACCATGGCTTCTGCACTTCCATACTTCAGCTCAATTCCTTCCGTATCTTCCGCTGTTATTTTCCCTTCCGCCCAGCATTCCATAGCCCATGAGATTGTAGCACCACATGAAATAGTGTCCATTCCATACATGTTGCAAAGAGCGTTTGCATGAATTATCGCATCCATGTTACTTACGCCACAATAACTGCCAAACGTAGCAAGGGTTTCGTATTCAGGACCACCGTATTTTGCATCTGTTTTGAATGGGCCATTGTCAATCTGAGAAACTCGTTTACATTTAATTGAACAGCTGAAACATGTATCTCTTCCAAAACGATTCTGCTCACCTCTTTCATGACCACGTAGATGTTCTTTGTAAAGCTTTATACCGTCAATTTCTTCGTGCTTGTCAAAATTTCCACTGTTGAAATTATAAGTTGGCAAGCCTCCAGACTTGTTTTGCGGCGTTGTCACTCCAGGTGTGCCATACTTACCAAATCCGTCCATACCTGTAGGTTCAAGATTGGTTTTAGCAAGTTTTTGTAATTCTTTAAATTTTTCCGGATCAGCAATAGTCGGTTTCTGTTTACCACGGACAACAACTGCTTTGAGATTTTTTGAACCCATAACCGCACCCATGCCGGTTCGCCCGTTTGCTCTGTTACTCATACTGATAAGTGCAGCAAAACGAACTAAATTTTCACCTGCAGGTCCAATTTGAAGTACTTCAATACGTTTATCTTCCAACTCCTCTTTAAGTTTGTCTTCAGCATCACCAGTAGTCATTCCCCAAAGATGCCCTGCATCCCTCAACTCTGCTTCACCGTTATGCATCCATAAATAAACCGGTTTAGGAGATTTACCCTTGATAATTACTGCATCAAATCCAGAAAATTTCATTTCCGCCGGAAAATATCCTCCTCCCTGTGCATCTCCGATACATCCAGTAAGCGGAGATTTTGCCACTGAAGTTAAACGGCTCTGTCCTGAAATCGGCGTTCCTGTTACTACTCCAGTGCACAAAGCGAGCACATTGTCAGGGCTTAAGGCTTCAACTCCTGCAGGTGTTTCTTTGAGGACGTAGTGCATTCCCATTGCACTTCCTCCCATATAAGTCCGATAAAACTGTTCCTCAGGTTCTTCAACCGTAATTTCGCTAGTTGTTAAGTTGACGTGTAGAATTTTTCCTGTGTAGCCGTCAGACATAAATTTTCTCCTTTAAATTTTGTAATTATAAATTAAACTTTATCCTCCACTGATTACAGTAAATACAAGTACCTCGTCTCCATCAGATAGGACATGTTCCAATCCCTTTTCCTCATCTCCATTTACTGCAACACTGACCCTTCGTTTTATTTTAAGATGGCTCAACAAATCAGCTATAGTAGATTCATCTTTAAGAATCAAAACGGATTGCCCCTGTTCTGAGACTGGAAGGTAATCCACCAATGACCCCATTAACTCAATATTAATTTTCACAATATAATATCACTAAAATAGATTGATTATTCTACCTAACTTTTGGGCTTTAGTCATTAATTCCACCCATGCATAGGTACTTTAATTCCAGGTAGTCTTCTATTCCATATTTTGAACCTTCACGTCCTGTTCCGGACTCTTTAACTCCTCCGAAAGGAGCTACTTCAGTGGAGATAATGCCTTCATTGACGCCGACGATTCCATATTCGAGTCCCTCTGCAACCCTCCAAATTCTACCGATATCCCGGCTGTAAAAATATGCTGCTAAACCGAATTCCGTATCATTTGCCATCTCTATTGCTTCTTCTTCGGTTTCAAATTTGAAGATAGGTGCCATTGGCCCAAATGTTTCCTCTTTGGCAACCAACATATCTGTGGTAACTCCGGAGAGAACAGTTGGTTCGTAAAAGGTGCCACCAAGTTTGTGTCGGTGTCCACCTGTCAGCAATTTAGCTCCTTTAGACACAGCATCTTTAACATGACTTTCAATTTTTTTAACAGCCGCCTCGTTGATCAGCGGTCCTTGATCAGCACCTTCTTCAAAACCATCTGCCACTTTTAAATGTTTGGCTGCATCAGCGAGCATTTTCGTGAATTTATCATAGACTTTACTCTGCACCATAATCCGGTTTGCACAGACACAAGTTTGCCCTGCATTACGGAATTTACTGGCCATTGCCCCGGGAAGTGCTGCTTCAAGATCGGCGTCGTTAAAAACGATAAATGGTGCGTTTCCGCCAAGTTCCAGTGCAAGTTTTTTCACTGTCCCTGAACACTGTTTCATCAGCAGTTTCCCAACTCCGGTTGAACCTGTAAAACTTAACTTCCTGACAATGGGGTTTCCCGTAAATTGACTGCCGATTCCTACTGCGTCCCCGGTGACAGTACTCAGGATTCCTGCCGGAACTCCTGCTCTCTCCGCCAGTTCACAAAGAGCAAATGCGGAAAAAGGTGTATCCGGAGCAGGTTTGATCACCATTGGGCATCCTGCTGCCAATGCTGGAGCGGCTTTACGTGTAATCATAGCGGCTGGAAAATTCCAGGGAGTAATGGCTACTGTGACTCCAATCGGCTGCTTAATCACGACAATTCGTTTATCTGTGGCATGTGCCGGAATGGTGTCACCATATAAGCGCTTACCTTCTTCGCCAAACCATTCTATAAAACCTGCAGCATAGGCAATTTCTCCGCGAGACTCAGACAATGGTTTCCCCTGTTCAGCCGTCATCAAACGGGCTAGGTCCTCCTGGTTTTCCATCATCAGCTCATACCAGCGCCTCATTATTACAGCTCGCTCTTTAGCGGTTTTGGAACGCCATATCGGCCAGGCCGCATTTGCCGACTCAATCGCACGTTTTGCTTCTGCTGCTCCGCAGTTAGGCACAGTACCTAAAACCTCACCGGTAGAAGGATTGGTGATATCGGTAGTTTCACCGCTGTCTGCATCTGACCATTTACCGTTGATATAAACCTGTTGACGGAATAAACTGGCATCTTTCATTCCGATTGACTTTACACCTTTTTTCGCATTAACTGCCATGTATTCCTCCTGTCGTAGAGTTATTAAGATATTGTCCTAAATTGATTAAAGACTAAATTTTCAATTAAGTTTTGAAAATGTCATCCGCATTTTTCTTATATGTGTAGATGAAACGCAAGATAATTTATTCTTTCTGTTATCTTTTCAATGTTTATAATTTGAACAGAACAACTTAAAATTAACTAAATTTCTTTTAAGCTTAAAATAATGTTTGACATTTCCTCCTCTCGAGCGTAGACTGCGGTTAATTGAGCAATCAAAATTTTAGTTTTTAATTTGCAACCCAAAAATTAGTCACAGCAAATCATTCCAAGCGTGTAAATTAGCCTTTTGAGCTGTTCCAGCTTTAAAGAAAACCAGAGATATGTCATGAAAATAGTTTGTATAGGCGGTGGTCCGGGCGGACTCTATTTTGCCATTTCAATGAAACTGCGTAATCCGGAACATGAGATTACAGTTGTAGAACAAAACAAACCAAATGACACATTCGGCTGGGGCATTGTTTTTTCCGATCAGACTCTGGAAAACCTTCAACTCAATGATCCGGAAAGCGCGGAAACAATCCGTAAGAGTTTTGCCTATTGGGATGATATAGATGTTCACATTCATGGAGAAGTTATTCAATCAGGAGGGCATGGATTTATCGGCATCGGCCGCCTGCGGTTAATTACTATTCTACAGGAACGCGCAGAAGAGTTAGGTATCAAACAGGTTTTTGAAACTCAGGTAGAAAATTCTGATAATTATGAAAATTATGATCTTATCGTTGCATCAGATGGTATCAACAGTAAAATAAGGACACAGCACGAAGCGCATTTTCAGCCGGAAATAAACCTGCGCCGAAACAAGTTCATCTGGCTTGGAACTCACAAACTTTTTGAGGCATTCACTTTCATTTTCATCAAGACTAAACACGGCTGGATCTGGGCCCATGCTTATCGCTTTGCGGAGGATTTAAGTACTTTCATTGTGGAATGCGAGCCTGAGACATGGAATGCTCTTGGTTTCGAAGAGATGAGCAAAGAAGAAGCGATTGACTTTTTGGAATCCTTGTTTGCGGATTATCTTGATGCCAACCCCCTCATGGAAAATGCCAAACATCTGCGGGGTTCTTCAGTCTGGATGAATTTCCCCAGAGTCACCTGTAAACACTGGTATCATCAAAATATTGTACTTTTAGGTGACGCGGTACACACAGCTCATTTTTCTATTGGTTCAGGTACTAAACTGGCTTTTGAAGACGGCATCAGTCTGGCCGAAAGTATTCACCAAAACAGCAATTTAGCAGACGCTTTTAAGAGTTATCAGGATGAACGTGAAATTGAAGTTCTGCGCCAGCAGAATGCTGCGAGAAACAGTACAGCCTGGTTTGAAAATCTCCCCCGTTATACCAATTTTTCCACTACTCAGTTCACTTACAGTCTGCTCACCAGAAGTCAGCGTGTAAGTCATGAAAATCTGCGTTTGCGTGACAAATCTTGGCTGGAAAGCATGGAATGTGAATTTGCGGAAAATGCAAGCGGAACTGCAGCTCAAACGCCTACTTCACCTATGTTCACGCCTTTTTCCTTGAGAAAAATGGAACTTGTCAACCGCGTTGCTGTTTCACCGATGGCCATGTACAGTGCGGAAGACGGAGCAGTTTCGGATTTTCATCTGGTTCATTATGGTTCCCGTGCATTGGGTGGTGCGGGTTTGATATTTACTGAAATGACACATGTTTCGAAGGAAGCCCGTATCACGCCGGGTTGTACAGGTATGTACAAAGAAGAACACCGGCAGGGATGGAAAAGGATAGTAGATTTTGTACATCAGCAAAGTCAGGCAAAAATCGCATTTCAGCTGGGACACGCCGGACCCAAAGGTTCTACTAAAATCTTATGGGAAGGACAGGATACAGCACTTGAGAAAGGCTGGCCGATTGTCGGACCTTCCGCGGTTCCATATAAAGACCAAATTCCGCATGTACTGACAAAACCGGAAATGAAAGAAATTCAAAACCAGTTTGTCAAGGCAGTTCAACTGGCTGAAGAATGTGATTTTGATATGCTAGAATTCCACTGCGGACATGGTTATCTCTTTTCCTCTTTCATCACACCTCTTTCAAATAAGCGTACAGACGAATATGGCGGAAGTCTTGATAACAGAATGCGATATCCGCTGGAAGTTTTTCAGGCAATTCGTTCAGTCTGGCCGGAGCAAAAACCAATTTCAGTTAGAATTTCTGCTCACGACTGGGTTGAAGGCGGAGTTGATGACGAAGAAGCGGTCTTAATCGCCAAAATGTTCTACGAGGCAGGAGCAGACATTATTAACGTTTCTTCCGGGCAAACCAACATCAATGAAAAACCTGTTTTTGGACGTATGTTTCAAACACCTTTTTCTGATAGAATCCGTAACGAAGCTAAAGTACCGACAATTGCGGTAGGTGCCATCTTTGAAACTGATCATGTAAATTCCATCATTGCCGCCGGTAGAGCTGATTTATGCTGTCTGGCACGTCCGCATTTAAGCAATCCTTATTGGACTTTACATGCGGCTGCACAACAGAATCATCTTGAACAGGCCTGGCCGGTTCAGTATCTAGCCGGAAAAAGACAACTTGAGGTCAACACCCAGCGTGCTTTACAAATGGGCACTTTAATTTAATGGAAATGCTGAAAGACAAACACGTAGTAATTACAGGAGGTGGGAGTGGAATTGGAGCTTCAATCGCAGAAGCACTGGCCAAATCCGGCGCAAAAACTACCATCATGGGGCGCAATTATCAACGTCTGCAGGAAAAAGCTGAACAATTAGTTCAGGGATTTGCAGCAGAAGTTGATGTAACAGACGAAGAAAAAGTCAACACCGCTTTTCAAAAGGCAGTTCAGCAGCATGGAGTTATTGATATCCTGATCAATAATGCAGGAAATGCCATCTCAGTTCCGTTTGAGAAAATGAAAGCAGAACAATGGAATGAAATGATTTCCCTTAATCTTACCGGTGTTTTTCATTGTACACAAGCCTGCCTGCCTGCTATGAAAAAACAAAAATGGGGTAGAGTCATAAATATTGCTAGTACAGCAGGTTTAAAAGCCTATGCTTATGTCTCTGCATATTGTGCGGCAAAACACGGCGTTATTGGACTGACACGCTCACTGGCTCTCGAAACCGCAAATGCCGGTATAACCGTCAATGCAATTTGTCCCGGTTACACTGAAACAGCTATTACTGAGAGCGCAATCGAAAATATTAGTCTCAAAACAGGCCGCACAAAGGCTGATGCACGAGAGGAACTGCTAAAAAACAATCCTCAAAAACGCTTTATTCAGCCCGAGGAAATCGCAAATACAGTCCTCTGGCTCTGTCAGCATGAAGCAGCTTCGGTCACAGGACAGGCAATTTCGATTTCAGGAGGGGAGGTAATGTCATGAAAAATAACAGCACCTCCACATCTAGCAGGAATCAGTTAGACAAAAAGCAGCTAATTCGGCTATGGTTGGGATTGTTGAAAAACACGGGTGAAATAGAACGTTATTTACGTACCCAACTGCATAAGAATTTTGCTTCCACTTTACCTCAGTTTGACCTCTTAGCTGCCCTGGATCATGCTGAAAAACCGCTTAGTAAAACTGAGCTTTCTCAACAAATGATGGTGAGCAACGGTAATGTGACCTGGCTGGTCAACCGCATGGTGAGTGAAGGTTTGATAACTCACGTGCTGTCAATTAAAGACCGCCGGGTAAAACTTGTTGAATTGACCAATAAAGGGGCTGCAGATTTTCAACAAATGGTGGTTGAGCATGAAAAATGGTTAGTCAATATTTTTAAAGATTTAAAAACTGATGATTTGAACCTGCTGGTTAGTTCATTAAACCTGCTTAGAAAAGTCACAAAAAATAATACTAGCTCCAGATAAACTTTTTTATTAGGGCATTTCATATTAGCGTTCCCTGAGCGGAGTCGAAGGGATTTTCTGACTTGATTCAGGCTTCGACTCCTCTTAATCGACCTAATGCTATAGATTTAGTTTTTGTGTAATTATTTGAAAAGGAAGTTTTTAGAACTTCACTTAAATAATGATAAGCTTAAGAATTGACCCTGAGTTTGAAATGACTGAATGATTTTTAAACTTTTTTATAACAATCAAGAAAAAACAAGCCAATGAAATTTTTACTTCCAGAAGGGTGGAAACAACCTAAAGGCTACTCCCAAGCCGTAATGGCAGAGGGCAAGCAAATATATATATCCGGTCAAATTGGTTGGGATGAGACTGCAACTTTTCAGACTGATGACTTTGCGGAACAAGCAGGACAGGCCCTGCGTAATATTGTAAGCATCCTTGCTACTGCCAACGGGGGCGCGGAACATATCACTAGAATGACCTGGTTCATAACTGATAAACAGGAATATTTGGCTTCCTTGAAATCATTGGGACAAAAATATAGAGAAGAAGTGGGGCGCCATTTTCCCGCAATGTCAGTCGTTGAGGTTAAGAGCTTAATGGAAGACAGGGCAAAGGTAGAAATAGAAGCGACTGCAGTCATTCAATAAAGTAATATTGTAAGTTATCTCAACAGAAATCATCTTATTTGACTCCTGCTTAATGCAGCGGTTTTAAATGTAGTGTTCTGGCCTATATTAATAATATTTGCAGAAATATGATACAGTCTGCAGACTTTATGCTAATCATAATACTGTAGTAATAAGAAACACTTTAAAGATACAGGGCACAATATAATTACTTTTATAACCTGAAACGCATTGTAGTAATATAAGACATCAATAATATATTCTTTAATTATTTCATAATATTAAAACACAGACAAACCACTAGATGAGCTAATTCGATGCATGTAAAATCAAAAACAGTGTTAGAGCAACAGCCTGAACATTTCCTCTGGTCTCTAAATCGTGGAGTCGCTACTATTACTCTAAACCGTCCGGAACGTAAAAACCCTTTAACTTTTGAATCTTACGCAGAAATGCGTGATTTATTTAGAGAGCTTGTCTACATAGAGGAAGTAAAAGCTGTAGTAATAACCGGAGCCGGCGGAAATTTTTGTTCCGGTGGTGATGTGCACGAAATCATAGGGCCGCTGACCAAGATGAGCATGAAGGAATTGTTGGCCTTTACGCGTATGACCGGAGATTTAGTCAAGGCAATCAAGAATTGTCCACAGCCTGTAATTGCGGCAATTGACGGAATTTGTGTAGGCGCGGGAGCAATCCTCGCGATGGCGAGTGATATCAGGCTTGGCACTAGATCGGCTAAAATTTCATTTATTTTTTCAAAAGTGGGGCTGGCCGGCTGTGATATGGGTGCCTGCGCAATTCTTCCTCGCATCATCGGACAGGGACGTGCCGCCGAATTATTGTTTTCCGGTAGAAACATGAGTGGTGACGAAGCTGAGCGCTGGGGATTTTTTAATCAACTGCATGAGTCTGAGTCTGTACTGAATGAGGCCGTTAAAATGGCGGAAAGACTGGTAGAGGGACCTAATTTTGCGCATGGTATAACCAAAACCATGCTCAATCAGGAATGGAGTATGAGCATCGAGCAAGCCATTGAATCCGAAGCTCAAGCCCAGGCCATTTGTATGCAGACTGGTGATTTCGTCAGGGCATACGAAGCATTTGTCAAAAAAGAAAAACCTATCTTTGAGGGAAACTGATGTCTGACCAAAGCTTTTTAAACTGGCCTTTTTTTGAAGATAAACACAGGGTATTGGCGCTTGAACTGGAAAACTGGGCCAAGTCTGAGCTAACAGAATATTCTTCTGCACCAGCAAACGTTGATCTTGCCTGTCAGGAATTAGTGCAAAAGCTGGCAGATGGAGGCTGGCTGGATTATTGTGTAACAAATAAATATGGCGGGAAAAACCCAAATCTCGACGTACGCTCTCTGTGTCTGATTCGTGAAACATTAGCCCGTTTTTCCGGACTTGCGGATTTTGCCTTTGCCATGCAGGGACTCGGCAGCGGAACTATTTCACTTTTTGGATCAGCTGAGTTAAAGCAAAAGTATTTACCGGATGTACGCAGCGGAAATAAAATTGCCGCTTTTGCGCTCACAGAACCGGATGCTGGCTCTGATGCAGCCGCCTTAACAACGACTGCGGAACAAGTTGATACTTCATTTGTACTGAATGGCGAAAAAACGCTGATTTCCAACGGAGGCATTGCGGATTATTATACTGTTTTTGCTAAAACCGGAGAAGCTCCTGGTACACGTGGAATCAGTGCTTTTGTGGTTGATGCAGATACAGCTGGACTTGAAATCAACGAACGAATTGAAGTAATTGCACCACACCCCTTGGCCAGAATACGCTTTAATCAATGTCGAATTCCAAAAACTCAGCAAATAGGGTCTGGTGGAGAGGGTTTCAAAATGGCGATGGCGACGTTGGATATTTTTCGTTCAACTGTAGGGGCGGCTGCTCTGGGATTTGCCAGACATGCCATGCATGAAGCACTGAATAGAACAAAATCCAGACAAATGTTCGGTGCACCGATGAGCAAGCTTCAACTGATCCAGGCCAAACTTGGAGAAATGTCTCTGGATATTGATGCGAGTTCCCTGCTAATTTACCGGGCAGCCTGGACAAAAGACAAAGGTGCAGAGAGAATTACTAAGGAAGCAGCCATGGCTAAATTATTCGCGACAGAAGCAGCACAGCGTGTAATTGACGAAGCTGTACAAATTTTCGGAGGTTCCGGTGTGGTTTCCGGATTCCCGGTTGAACAACTCTATCGTGAAATACGCGCGCTTAGAATTTATGAAGGTGCGTCTGAAGTGCAAAAGCTAATTATTGCAGCGCAAACCTTAAAGGAAAATAACTAAATATTTTCATTATATTACCCGCATTTCTCATGTCTTCCGAAATTGCCTCTCAGAATGAAGATGTAACACTCCATTGTCCATCCTGCACCGAAGAGAAATTCCGAATAGTCCCGATGACAGGGAAAAACGGAGAACGTTTTGTAAAAGTCCACTGTCATAATTGTGGTGAACATCTGTTTTTTCAGACTCTGGAAATTGAGAAAATATTGTCTCAACCCGGTATAACTCCGGAAAATTGGGAAACAGAACAAATCAGAAGTCTGCAACTGGAATGGGAAGAATGGCTGAAGTGGAAACAGAGACACCTGAATAAGCCGGATTCCAGCAAGCCTTTTCTCACAAAATATGCTCAATGGCTATTAGCGTTTCTTCTCATCGGCAGCGCCATGTTTTTTGTGCTGGATCGCTGGCATCTGCTTGATCCTCTTGTTGAAAATCAGGAATCGAGACAACAGCAAATAATGGAATACGCAGAAGCGATATTGGAAGTCCCTTGTTTTCCGTCGATCCTGAAAGTTAAAATCCGTACAGTACCAATTCGCTATACCAGAGAACGTCCGGTGCATCAGAACTGGATCCAATACGGAGAAGCAGGCGTTTACTGGGGGGAAGAGCAAATCAAAATTCACCGTTCAAATTTCTGGTTTTTTGGCTGGCCAAAAAAATCGCAATTAGTTAATACACTTGTACATGAACTCCGTCACCGCTCCAATCCGGAATTAGGTCACAATCCTAAATTTAAGGAACTCGTTGAAAAAGATACACTGTGTGCACTCAAATACTTGAACTGAACTGCAATCAAGTAAACTTTCTGGACTGTTTTTGCAGACTTATATGATAATTTTTGATAACACAAATCACGCTTGAATATTTTACATTCAAGTAAATTAATTTATATTTCAAAAATGAATCATTTCATATTTTTCCTGTAATACGTCTACACTTTCCTCAAAGTCAGGATTGGGGACAATGCAGTCAGACGGACAAACTGCTATGCACTGCGGTTCTTCATCTGTGCCGATACATTCAGTACAGCGTAAAGCGTCAATCACAAAGATATCATCGCCTTCTTTGATTGCTTCGTTTGGACAAGGTTCTACGCACGCATCGCACACGGTACAATCCTCAGTTATCATTAAAGCCATTTTTTGGTATAAGCTAAAAGTTTTTTGTTTATGTTAGAAAGTTAAGCTTTCCGCTCCTCTCAAGTGACCTTCTCAATGCCTGAATGGAGTCGAATGAGATACAAGCTTTTTTATGCAGCTTTTGCCAATTGCTTGAGATTTCCAAGTTTTTCATAACGAAACGCCCCCCAGATAGCCGCGCCGATTGCTCCTGCATAAATTGAATCAGAATTACTGCTTACCTTAACTGACAGTTTTTGTTCCACAGCCTGTTCACGAATGGCTGCCAGAAGCCCTTCATCCTGGGCCAATCCTCCAGAGACAAAAACTGTGCTTTCTTTGGCTTTGATCGATTTTAATAATTTTACCAGGCGGCCTGCCATGGAAAGATGAATTCCCTTGAGAATGTTCTGGGTTGAAATTCCACGAGAAACCATGTTGATCACATCCGTTTCAGCCAGCACTGCGCAAATCGAACTTACCGTTTCCGGATCATCCGCAGCTTTTGAAAGTGAGCCAACCTCATCCTGTGAAACACCCAGGTAACGTGCGATATTCTCCAAAAATTGTCCTGATCCAGAAGCGCACTGACTTGTCATTTTGTATGAAAGTACCTTCCCGCGTTCATCTGTACTGATTGCTCTACCGTGCAAGGCTCCAATATCTATCACTGCTCTGGCATCCGGCTCCAGAAAAACAGCACCTCTTGCATGAGTTGTCATCGAATAAAAATGTCCGGTACGGAATTCCACATTTTCTCCATCTCCGGTGGTTGCCACATAATCTATATCATTCTGCTGTAATCCGGCATCTGTCTGCAAGTATTGATAGGCTTCTGTTGCGAGTTTCATTGGGTCACGTTTCCTCAGACGATCCACACGCTTTCCCAGCCATTCCGGTTTTCCGTCAACTGTACGAAATAAAACGCTTTTGACCGCACTAGTGCCTATATCAATGCCAATTGTAGTTATCATGTCCAGTTTGTTAATTTAAGGTTTGGTTTTTTGCAATGAATGTTTGATGGCTTCGTAAAAACTCCTAAACTAATTAATCGTCATCTCGAATGAAGAGAAATATCTTAATAATATCAGTGCTTAATAACAATTATATTTCTCGCTTTGTAAGCAATGACACGACTTTAGGTCTTTTTACAAGTTCATAATATTTAATCATTTATCTGCGCTGCTCAGTTTTAACACTATTTTTGCCAATGCATATCAGTGTTAATCCACGTCAAAGAATGGGACAGGCTAGGTTAAACCGCACGTTGTGCAAAAGTGGCTGCACCCAGAGCACCTGTATAAATGGAGCCCGGATCGATATTGATGGTAACTTCACCATAATTTTCTTTAACCAGTGACTTCAAGGCATCGACTGCTGCTTCATTGTTGGCCACTCCTCCGGTAAAAGTAAACTCATCACGGATTCCGCCTGAACGTGAAAGCAGTGACATGGCCCGTAAAATAATGGCTCGGTGCAATCCGGATAAAATATCTTCCCTTTTTTCACCAAGAGCTAAACGGTCGCGAAGTTCCGCTCCGGCAAAAACTGTACAGGTTGAATTGATCCGCACAGTGCGGGTAGCTTTCATGGCCATAGGACCAAGTTCATGCAGCCCCATGTTCATTTCATCAGCAATATAACCCAGATAGCGTCCACAACCCGCTGCACAGCGGTCATTCATTTGGAAACTGTCTACAATTCCCGCATTATCAACCTGAATCGCTTTTGTGTCCTGACCGCCTATGTCAAGTACAGTCAGCGTATTGGGATACATAACATGCGCCCCCAAACCGTGACATAGAATTTCGGAACGAATATGCTCCTTGGAAAACGGCAGTCTAGCACGTCCATAACCAGTACCGACAACATAAGTTTCCTCCAGCTCAATCTTGAGTGCGTCCTTCACCGCACCTTCAACTTGTGCCGAGACTCCGGATAATTCCGGAAATTCTTTCAGTGTCCGCCCTAATGCGCTGAGGATCATTTCTTCCAGATTCTCACCGGTGATCCGGTTTTCAACTTCAATGATTGAACGGTCATAGACATTCAGCATCAAATCAAAAGCCAGTCCAGCTTCTTGTGCGACTACTTCCCCGATTGCCAGATAACGTGAACCGGCAATGTCACGAAAAAAATCTGATTTGCGTTTCGCGCCGACTGCAAACAGTTCCGGAGCTTCGATACGAAGTTTGCGGAAAGTTTCTATGAGTGCCTCTGCCATGCCCTGCTCATAGCCTTTAAAGCGCTCGCCGACTGCATTGTTGCGGCAAACCATTTCTAAATCTGCCAGTGATTCCATAAATTGTTCCAGCCGGAAACTCCGTTCTAAACTGTCCAGAATTTTTTCCAGACGACCGGACAACTCCGGAAAGTTAGAAAGTGACTGTTCTACCAAGTTCATCCGCGCATTTACAATCGCCTCCTGTTTCGCGACAGCCGAAGCAATGTCGTAGTTCGATCGTGAGTTGGTAATTCCATGCCCCAATTCTTTGAGGTTTTCGTCCAAAATCACGGCCTTGGTCGTGGTGGAACCAAGGTCAATTCCGATAAAACATTTCATGCCGCTACTCCTAAAGCTACGCTTCCTTCGCGTTTTTGTTTAATCATTTGAAAATAACTTTCCAGCCGGTTCTTTACATTTGCCGCAGAAAAATAACGTGGATCCACTAAATCAGTTTCAATGAATGCTCCCGGTTTTCCGGTACGTTTTTCCACTTCACGCAGCAGCAGCAATTGTCCTGCAGAAAAACTGTTACAGCTCTTGATCGAATTGATCAAAAGTCCGTCCGCTTCATATTCTTCAACATACTGTGCCAACATATCAGCACGATGCGGAAGATTAAGGTTGGTGTAACATCCAAGACAATAATCTGCCAGAGTTTCAAGAGGATTATCCGGATCATGACGAAAACCGAAATCATAGACACCGCCGACTTTTGTGTAACTGCTTGCGACTACAACCGCGCCTTCTTCATAAAACATTTTCCAGAACTCGCGAAAATGCGTCCAGTTCGGTGGACCTTCAACAACTAACCTGTATTTTTCTTCCGGCATTTCACCTTCAGGTGTGATAGGTCCTTTGCCTTGACGTAGACGTTCCTCGACTTCTTGACGTAACATTTCGTAATAAGTAGCTGCGCCTTCACTGCCTCTAAAAGATGAGAAAATTGGTCCTACATAATAAACACCTCCAAAATACGCATCAATCGGTGAAGGTTTGTTTTTAGCACTTTGAAGCACCCATACGAGGTCTTCTTCGGCTTTTGCGGATTGCCGTAAATATTGTCGTAAACGGTCAATATCAAACTTGACACCGCTTACTCTTTCAAGGGTCGGGATAATTTCTTGTTTGAGTTGCTTGACCACATAATCACGCATATTTTTTGTAATTACTCCATCACCCTGATATGGCACATGCAGCATTGCGGTTTCGCATTTATACTGCTCCCGTACCAACTCAAACCACTTCATAAAAGTAAAACAACCAGTGTAGGACAGCAGCAAGAGATCCGGAGTTGGCAAGACTTCTCCGGTTGGACCAATGTTACCTTGTGCCATCATGCCCAAATCTGCTTTAACATAAGTACAAACGTCTTCAGAATGTCCTGCTCTTTCTGCTTCCATAATCATACGTCCTGTTTTTTTACGCATACCGTTTTGCAGAGCATTTATTTCAGGAAGATTCCTTGCAAAATCAAAACACATCAGTAACTCATTCAAATTTCCCGGAACAAAAGTTGAAACAACTTTCTGTCCTGTTTTCGGAGTGTCATAGAGTTGCCTGAAATTTTCAGCAATCATCTTTTTCTGAATCTCCATCGACTCTTCTTTGATGGCTGTTGGCGGTGATTCCCTGGGCATTCTGTCTCCTTTATTATACATAATATTCAATATTATTAGTGTGTTGATTTACGTATTATATACACAGGCTAAAATATAATTCCGCATTTTGCTCTTCAATCCGCTTACTCGGCTTCAGCTTAGAAATACAATTTTATCCAGCAGCAACACTCCACAGTTTGATGGAATCCGCGAAGGTCCCGGCTTGTTCACGGATCGGCTGCATTTGTCCGGAATTCTCAGCATACTCAAATGAGGTGTATGGTATTTCCTGAGCCGTCAAAGCATTTTGCAGCATTGGGCGGTCCAGCAAAGCAGGATCACAAAAACTCGGTCCTGCGAAGATAATTCCTTCTGCTCTATTATTCCTGACAGAATCAATCAAATACACTCCTTTATTCTCAACATCCGGTTCATATTTGGCTGCGGTTTCATTGGAGTGGTGCAGAAAGGCTTTGGATAAATTTTCAAGTGGGTCACCTGTAGTTGCTACATCTTCCAGCAGCCAGCGGGTTACCAGCATAAAATCATCATCGACTATGTAACAGCCGGCCATTTCAATGGATTTAATCATGTTAAAAGGCGGTTGTTCGCAAAACACTCCGCTGACTACCACCCTGCAGTTGTCACGCACCGGGCGTTCCTGTAAGTCCGCTGCTTTAAGATAATCGCGGATTAGTAAAGTATGATCTTCCACCGGCAAAACCATTCCGGCACGGACCAGCAGGTAAACCTCGGTGCTCGGAGCTTTCCATGGATGTTTTGCCCGAAATTCATAAAGATCTTCAACTGCTTTACGGTTTTCGTTATAAACCGCAATCGAGTTACGCAAATCATCATCACTTATTTCATGACCCGCCAATTTGCCTAAATCATCCCGCAACTGCTGCATTTCGTGGGTGTAGAATTTTCCGCCAATTTCATCTTCATAATTCTGCGGAACATCAAAATAACGCACATATTTTTCTTTAAACATCATTTTCCACATCCCGGAGAGATTGCGGATCACATCGCAAATACTGGGAAACAGCATACCGTCCAAAACATCCAGCCTGCCTGTCACACCTAGTTCAATAGTAGAGCGTGGAATACGGCAAATGTAACTCTGGTAATACGCATCACCGTGTATGACTTCCAACTGGTCACCGCCACCCATGATTCCCACTGGCAACATTCCCGCCGCATGTATTATTTCACGCGGTACATAGACCGGCATGTAACCAATCGCTTTCCTTCCAGATTTTGCTTCCTTCCAGGCTTTTACTGCTTTGAAATCCAGATCGTCAAAGAGTTCCTGACAATACGCCACTAGAGGAGCAGTAGCTTTTGTTTCTGAGTTATTAAGTTTTGAGTTTTCAGTATTAACGCTCATGTGAGTTTTAGTTTTTATGTTCTGAAAGACAAATTTGTAATTACTGTTAGTTTTTCCATTGAGGAGACCGCTTTTCCAAAAAGGCATTCAAGCCTTCAATTGCGTCATGGTTTTTCATCAATTCGTGCAAATATAATTCTTCAACTGCGACAAGTTTAGATTTCACTTCACCAATCAACCCTTTGCGGGAAGCCTGCAGTGCAAAACTCAGGGAGTCGGCACTTTTAGTCTTTAAGTGAGTTTCAAAATATTTCAACGCACTGGCTTCCGGATCTTCCGCAATTACTTGAATCAGACCATTTTCTTTTGCTTCAGCAGCATCAAGACTGCGTCCGGAAAGTAGCAAATCTTCAGCATGAGCCTGACCCACTCGCAGTGGCAGCAAACATGAAGCGGCTGGTGCAATTACTCCTAAGACTATTTCCGGTTGGCCTAGTTTGGCCTCCGGACTGGCGAATAGCTGACTTCCCGCACAAGCTAGTTCTAAACCACCACCTAAACACTGCCCGCGAATTACGACCAAAATCGGCACATGTACACTCAGCATCTGCAGTAACAAAGCGTGAAAACCTTTGAGCATAGCTGCGCATTTTCCGGGAAGATGTTCTTCAACACTTGCTCCAAAACTAAAATGTGGACCTTCCGCATCAAGTAAAATTGCCCTGATTTTTGTTTGTGCCGCCTCTGCGTAAGCCTGCTTCTGCTGATCAAAAACCTTAGCTAGTTCCACAACCATCGCCGCATCAATAATATTTGCTTTCGGTACGGAAAGACGAATTCGCAAAAGCGTCTCTTCCTGTTCAAGCCAGGTTTTTAATGGAGAATCATTTGCAGGTGCTGCTCTCATCCTCTCTCACTTCTCAAACGGGTCATATTTTTCCATTAATTTGATTCTCCATTAAATCCCCGCAACGGAGTTCTGGGTTACCGTAACTTATGTTAATTTCATTAAAACAAAAATTTTTTGGGCTGATTTTAATTATTGATTTGCCGGCATTAAGCTGTCCGTGAAATCATCTGTCCATCGCTCGCCTTTGGCCAGAGCCTGACGGAGTGCGACAAAATCGACTTCCCTGCAAGTTTTTGTACCTTCGTTAAAAGCCCTGAATCCCGCTCGTGCTTCTGTCATCATATTGTTTGCAAGCCATGCACGTGAATCTTCTTTATTACGGTTCCACGCTTCAAGTTTTGGTTTGCGGAGTTCTTCCAGTGTCTTGGTCATGCAGTCAGAAAATGTCAACAGCAATTTTGCGCAAAGACTTTCAACTTCCTGATCCAGCAGTGACAAATCAATTTGACCCTGCTTGATTAAGGCTTTACCATCCGCAAGTGCTTCACCGCTTTTACTTTCACCAAAAGCAAATCTGCCCCATGCGTCAAACATTTGCTGAGTTTCCACCATTGGATTTGCCACCCACTCGTCAGCTACTTTGAGTGCAGGCACCACACTTGTAATCATTCCATTCAGATAAACTTTGTGTGCTGACCAGACCTCGCACAGAGTTCCAGATTCCAGTGCACGATCGCCGTTCATCATGATCGGTAAAAAATCTGTGGCTCCTCCGATTGGCGCTGAACCGTGTTTTGGTCCGGCTTGACCGAAACGCGCCATGTCCTGTGCAATTGAAAAGTCACAAGCCATACCGATTTCCTGCCCACCACCGACACGCATACCGTTCACCCTGCAAATTACCGGTTTGTCACAAGCCAAAATCGACGAAACCATGTCATTGAAAAGTCGCATGTACTGTCGATATTCCTGGGGACGTCCCGCATAGTATTCAGCATATTCCTTGGTGTTGCCGCCTGTACAGAATGCTTTGTCTCCTGTTCCTGTGAAAACGACACTAGAAACGTTGCGTGCGTTAGAGGCATGCCTGAAGGCGAGAATCACGCCTTTAACCATATCTGTTGTATATGAATTGTATTGATTAGGATTGTCGAGGAAAATCCAGGCATTATAGAGACCTTCAGCAACCGAACCGTCCGGAGCAGTTGCCAGACGTAATTCATAACGTACACCTTCAGCGGGTTGTTCCGGAACTAAGTCGTGATCAATAAATGCAAATTCGTTGTTTGTCGCCATGTTGTTTTTTTGTGACAGGTTTGCTTAGTAGACCTCAGATTTTTTGGAAAAGCAAAATTTTGATTTTCGTTTTATTCCTTGAAATCCGTGGCTGAATTTAAACTGTTAATTTTTATTCCCTTCAATCCGTGAAATCCGTGGTTAGTATCGTTTACGAAGACGGAACTAAAATCGCGCGACGCTGTAATTTATGTGCGTGACCTGCTGCAAATATTTCATTGATCGAGTCCAGCGGATGTTGTTCAATGAACGGAGCTAACTGTACCTTAGCATCCAGCACTAAATCCAGAGCAGCCCCATAAAGTTCCGGCGCACAGCCCCAGTTTCCGAGTGCCCTTGCATCAAAGGCCATCAAATTAGAAAGCCGCATTTCCGTTTTTTCCATCGTAAAGCCAAGCACACTCAGAGTTGCACCGTGAGTGAGCAGATTAAATGCAGTGGCTTGTCCGGCACCTGTACCGGAACATTCATAAATAAACCATTCCTGAGAAGGCAATCCCTGTTCTTTAACAAAATCACGAATCTTTTTTTTCAATTCACGCGCATCATATTCTTTAGAGTTGAGCGTGAGCGAGACACCGTAGCCTTTAAGTGCTGACAATTTTTCAGCATCCACATCAATCGCAATCACTGTCGCACCGAGTGCAGCATTAATCTGCGCCGCATATCCACCAATTCCGCCGACACCTACTACAACCGCTAAATCACCTTCTCCAACTCCGGCCCGAACTGCTGCCTGATACGGAGTTGTTACCGCATCGGCAATCACTGAAACATCAGCCAGCGTCAGCTTCGCTTTTTCCAAACGTACTTCATCCACTAGGCATAAGCCTTTTGCGGGTACAACTATATGAGAAGCAAATCCGCCCTGAATATCGTTTCCTGGCATTTTCTGATTGCGACAAATTGAACTACGTCCTTTTTTACAAAGTTCACATTCTCCACAAGGCATCACTGCGGGAACAATCACCGCACGTCCCTGCCATTCTTCAGATCCGGAAGACGTTTCAACTACACGTCCGCTTATTTCGTGGCCCAAAGTAAGTGGTAAAGGATGGTTAGTGCGTACCCCATCATAGTAAAAACCCAAATCGGTGTGACATACCCCGCAACCTGCCACCTTTACCAAAACCTCACCTGCTGAAACCTGAAAGTCAGCATCGGAATTCAATGGATCAATTTCTTCTCTTATTAAAGGGCCCCCTAACTCCGTCATCTGCCAGTGGAAAAAAGATTGTTTCATGTTTATTTTTTATAATTAATCCGTATACAAGTACTTTATTATATATTTAGACTTGACTCTACACATGCGCTTAGTTAAAGTCAAGCATAAATTTAAAAAATATGCATATTAATACCTTTTTATATATTTAAAAGAGATTTAAACATGACACCTTCACAAAGCGGAAAAATCAAACGAATAGCAATTGCAGTCGTCGGCAGTGGCGGTAGCGGTGTAATGACGGTGGGAGAATTATTGCTGCGCTCCGCGGCTGAAGCCGGATGGTATGGTATGATGCGCCGCTCTTCCGGCCCTCAAATTCGTGGAGGAGAAGCTGCGGCTTACGTCGATCTGTCGACAAGTCCTCTTGAATCACCCTGTGAATATTTTAATATTTTGCTGGCTCTTGACTGGAAAAATGTTGAGCGTTTTGCTTCAGAAATAGCTTTAGATAAAAATAGTGTGGTGATCAGTGGAGAAACCGGGGTAGAATTTCCGGGGATGGTGACAAATTCCGGTGCAAAGGTTTGGGATGTTGATCTGAAAGCAATGTTGAAAAAACTTAAAGGCGGACGCACTAATATCGCGGCATTGGGATTGTTGGGAAAATTGATCGGCTGCCCTGCTAAAATTGTACGGCATACACTGGAAAACAAATTTTCTGCTAAAGCGTTGGAACTGGAAGTAAATTTTGCCGCACTGGAGCTTGGAGTGCAGACTGCTTCACTTGCTAAATTTGAAGTTGAACTCGCACCTCCCGCCGCAGATGCAGATGAACGCTGGACCATTACAGGCAATCAGGCCGCGGGACTGGGAGCGTTACGGGCCGGTGTAAGATTCGTAGCTGCATACCCAATCACTCCTGCCACTGAAATTTTAGAGTGGATGTCACCACGTTTGAGAAAAGTTGGTGGTTTTTTACTGCAGGCAGAAGATGAACTCGCTTCCATCAACATGTCTATCGGAGCTTCCTACAGTGGTGTTCCTGCTTTAACAGCTACTTCAGGACCCGGACTGGCCTTAATGTCAGAATCATTAGGCTTGGCCGTTGCCGCAGAGATTCCGCTGGTGGTTGTCAATGTAATGCGGGGCGGTCCATCCACCGGAATTCCTACCAAGTCCGAACAAACTGATCTCAACCTCGCGGTTCACGGCCTGCACGGTGACGCACCCCATTTGGTACTTGCTCCTCATTCGATTCCGGATTGTTTATGGACTACGCAATGGGCAGTAAATCTCGCAGAACAATTACAAACCCCGGCCATTGTCTTATCTGATCAGTCTTTAGGGCAGACTCTTGCCGTTACTAAACGTCCGCCGGATTCCGCAATAAAGGCGGAGCGTGAGGTTTTAAAGAGAGTTAAGCAAAAATATAACCGCTATGCTTTGACCGATTCCGGAGTTTCCCCGATGACTTTACCTGGAACTCCGGATGGTCAATACACTGCAGACGGTCTTGAGCACACGCCCGAAGGGACACCATCCAGTATGGTTGAGGATCATGACGCACAACTTGAAAAACGGGATCGGAAACTGAGAAATTTTGATTACGGTGATGACTGGGCAGAAATCACGGGGGACGGCAAAATTGCTGTGATTAGCTGGGGTTCAACCGGTGGGACAGTACGTGAAGCTGTCAGTCAAATTGATCCGGAGGGTAATAAAATCCGGCTCATGGTAATACGCCTGCTCTCTCCGGCTCAACCTGAAATATTTAAAAAAGCACTGGAGAATACAGAAAAAGTTTTAGTTGTAGAGCAAAGTTACGGTGCGCAGTTTTACCGCTATCTGCGTGGCTATTTTGAATTGGACAATCGCGCTGAATCCTTTTCCAAACCCGGACCTTTACCCATTTCTTCCGCAATGTTACGTGACAAACTTCAAGCATGGACAACTGTATGAATAATATCCTCGTTTCACCTGCAATACCGGTGAATTCATTTATTCCGAAAAATTACAAATCCTCCATTAAGCCCGTCTGGTGTCCCGGTTGCGGTGATCATACTGTACTCATGGGCTTCACAAAAGCTATGGCGAAATTGGGTTTAAATCCGGAGGATGCAGTAGTTGTTTCCGGAATTGGCTGTTCTTCACGTATTCCGGCATATACAAAATGCTATGGATTTCACGGAGTTCACGGCCGTTCTTTACCGATTGCCGCCGGAATTAAACTAGCGCATCCGGAACTCTCAGTACTGGTTTTCAGCGGTGACGGTGATGGATACTCGATAGGTGGGAATCACTTTTTGCACGCCTGCAGACGCAATATCAATTTAACATATGTGGTGATGGACAATCAAGTATACGGGATGACAAAAGGCCAGCCATCACCAACAACTGAGCCTGATTGGGACAATGGTATGGCTCCAGGCGGAACAAATCTGCGCCCGTTTCAACCACTGGTTATTGCTTTAGCTGCCGGTGCTAATTTCATAGCCCGCGGTTTTTCCGGTGATTCAAACGGAACAGCTGATTTAATCGCTGAAGCAGTCACTCATCCGGGATTTTCTTTTGTGGAAATCCTCAGCCCGTGTGTTACCTTCCGTCCAGAACAACGGGCGTGGAAGGAGATGGTACGGCACGCACCGGTGAAAACTACTTTCGATAGAGGACAGGCTGCACGTCGTCTGGCAACCGATGACGGTTTTTACACCGGTGTTTTGTTTCGTGACACACGTCCGGCTTTTGAACCACCAAAAGCTAAAACGCAGGTTGAGGTCTGTGACTTTGATCATGAGTTTATCGTTTGAAAACTTGATTTGAATAATCTTACTTTTTGTGTCGATTAGTTGATTAACCAGTTCATCCTTCGAGAGGACCTAGAAACTCGCTAACAGGCGGTTAATCCTGTAATCCACTCGTTATTATGTGAGAAGTGTTTCAAATCTTAATCAATAATTATAATCAGCAAGCAATCATGAATGTTATTCACCCAGATGGTTGGGCTCCGCCGATTGGTTATTCCAACGGAATTGCTGTGGATGCCGGACGAATTGTTTTTATTGCGGGACAAGTAGGTTGGGATGCTCAACAAATTTTCCGCAGCGAAGAAATAGCTCCACAATTTGAACAGGCATTACTTAATATTTTGGCGGTGCTTGAAAAAGCAGGTGGAAAACCTGAGCACATTTGCCGAATCACCGCATTTTGTATTGACAAACCCGCGTATTTAGCCGCGCGCCCGAAGCTTGGTAAAATATGGAGAAAGGTGATGGGACGCAATTTCCCTGCAATGAGCATGATCTTTGTCGCAGACTTACTCGATACTCCCGGTAAAATTGAACTTGAAGCAACTGCTGTGATTCCTCAATAAACTGGTAAACAGGAGTAACTTTATTTTCTTGTTGACAGCTAAAGAAGTATGGGCTATCTTCAAGATACTTTTAGCAGATTTTCCGGACTGTCCGGAAATAATGTATTAGCTAACTTAACATAAGGAGAAATGATGAAATTAGGTATACTGGGAACACTTTCCCTAGCTATAATGCTGATCAGTCAGGTTGCATTTGCGGAAACTGTAAAAATTGGATTTGTGACCACCCTCACAGGTGGAGCAGGCGCAATTGGGAATGATATGCGGGATGCAGTTGAACTTGCACTCGATCATCTTGGCAGAAAAATGGGAGGGTCAGATGTAAAAGTGTTTTATGAAGACGACACTTTTAAACCTGCAGTAGGAAAACAGAAAACTGAAAAATTGGTTAAGAAAGACAAGGTACATTTTGTCGGTGGTTACATTTGGAGTCATGT
>Ga0208642_1000022_pt1 | contig 79918 bp, 68 predicted proteins | sample ETN02SmetaG_4_FD_185790 | JGI IMG/M metagenome (GOLD analysis project Ga0208642, IMG submission 185790) | Marine microbial and viral communities from oxygen minimum zone, Eastern Pacific Ocean - ETNP2014F10-02SV251 (SPAdes) (version 2) | ecosystem: Environmental > Aquatic > Marine > Oceanic ...
TAAATCAGAATTTGTTTCTTTAATTGATTTAATAACATTATTACTATAAGCAACACTATCTTCATTGTCAAAAATTGTTATTATAAATGCTTTCATTTTATTTGTATATGCTATCGTACACTTCACACTTTTGGCAAACTTCAGGTAATATTTCTGGAATTTTATGACTTATGTTGAAATGATTGTAAATGGCTTCTTTTTTATCTTGTAGATTTTTTCTGGCTTTGTCTACGTTAAAATAGTCATAATTTTTTGCCATAACATTTTAGACTACATCTATTTGGAATTGATTATTATAAAAATTATCAAACTTTAATCCTGTTTCTTTAACAAATTGTTTTACCGCTTTGTTCACTCCAGGCTTGTTTGTGTAATCATCTCCGAATATAAATCCACCCTTTTTTACTATCTTTAAACTGCCATACAAGTCATTTAAGCACCCTTCATAACTGTGAGCGGCATCAACATATACCCAGTCTAATTGTAAACCTTTACTTCTTTCAAAAAATTCTGTGGTCGTGCATCTGTGTATATTCACAGATTGTCCTTTGAAACGATTCACAACACTATCATAAATTTTATCATAATACTTTTGAAAATCTTTTGGGTCTTTACTGCCTACAATTTTTTTGTAACGTTGAATATATGCTTCGTAGTTGCCATGTTCATCACTTTCACTGTATGGAGCAATGGACCAACTGTCTACCAAGTGTAATAATTTTGCTCTTTTTAGAAACAATTTTGATGAGTCTCCTTTCCAGACTCCAAGTTCTGCACCTATAGAATCTTTAGGAATACGCCACATTGTTTTTGCCGCAAAAGGATTTCCGCCTACCATCATAAATGTTTACCGTGACTCATGTTTAAATTTGGCATTTTAAAAGTAAAGAATTCAGGCCCAAATGCCTGTAATCTTACGTTCTTATTATTTACAAAATAATCTGACTGTTCCCAACCGTTTTTCTTTAAACTTGCCAATAATTTTGTTGCACCTTGGACCGTAACCGCGTATGCGGCTGTGCCAGGTATTCTGTAACTGTCGTGATAGTAATTTTTTCTATGATAATGCATCATTTTATTATTTTCATAGTCAAATATGCCTTCTTTGATTAATGGTTTTTTGTGTCCTTCTTTCCAAAAGCCTTTAAAAATTCTTTGATTCCATGCAGATTCAAAATTCATTATTAGAACATCATCAAATGCAACAGGTTGCCAAGACCTTACACAAAATGAATCTTGTTCTATTACTGCAATCGTTTCGTTCAATTCTATACACTTGTTCCACAGTCTTACATGGTTCATAAAGCAGGATTTTTTTATTTTGTATAATAATTTATTTTGTTCACTGAAATCTTTTGCTCTACTGTCTACCATATGTGTGAATGGATATTGTGCTTCATAGGTGTGTAAAGTTTCTGGTGTAACACCTTCAAATAGTTGTGCGTCAAACTTACCTTGACAACTTTGTAGGCAGATATTTGCATATTCAACTGACTTTTTATTTGATGTTACGTGTATTATAAATGATTTCATTATTTCAATCCGTAGTTATTTAACACTGCACCATTATCAATATTACGTAATAGATGATGACTTTTTTCTACTGCTCCTGTATGATAAAGATGCAGTTTTTTACCAGGTAAAAACATGGATGCCATGTGCATCATAGACGAATCTACTCCAACATACAACTCAGCATTTGATATCACGTAGGCTGTGTTTACAATATTGTTTGGATGTGTTGGCATTAATAATTCATTTGATGCACCACCTCCAACCACTAGAATTTCATAACCTTGATTTGTGTAGTTTTCTAATATTTTGTTAACAATTTGCCTTTTGATGCCTCTTTGTTTGTCTGTGCTGTCGAATTGTGCTACAACAAATTTATTTGTAGGCAAAATAAAAGTGCTTTTGTTCTTGAATTTAAGCGGAGTAAAATTTTTAAAATATTTAGAAATGTCTATTTCTTCTGTCTTGTCTAATTTGTTTAAATGTTGGTAATCTTTGTAAAAATATGGTTTAGCATCGATATTTTTTTGTTGCAGGTACTCAATCCATTTTGCTTCTGATAATCCTTGAATGTCATGCACATTTATATGAACTGTGTTGCTTGGAAATAATTCTAGCAGTTGCTGATAACTTTTTAATTTTCTTTCTATACCTTTATCACTTGTTAAATGTACAGTGACTTCATCATTTTTTGCCTGCGAAAAGAGATATCCAATCATCAATGTATGGATTCTATCACCTAGTCCAGGTGTTGTGTATCTTCTATTCTTTTTCTTTATACTGAGAGAACGTATTGCAATATGGATCATATTTTCTTAAGTATTTCTTGGACATTTTCACCGCGTTGTGGCAATTTATCACGTAAAAAGAAGTGAACAAAGTAACTTTCCTTTTGTTTGTGTTTTTCAACTGCGGTGTATAGTGAATTCCAACGCCAGTCCATATTTTTAACTTTCATTTTTTCTTTTTTGACCCACCAGTTTAATAACATCTGATCTGTACTCCATTTGAAAAATCCAACACCATCAACAAAATCCTTAAATTCAGGTCTTGAAATAAATTCTTTAGGTTTTTGACCTTTTAGATATTTTGCAAAAGATTTATTCATAACCATAAGGCCCATGTTGTAAAATTCTGCACCTAAATGGTTCCATTTCCAGTCAACGTCTTTTAAATTTTGAAAAGCATTTTTAGAATATTTTCTTATTTTGTTAAAATATTTTTTTGTTAAAGGCATTTCTCTTTCAACACAACCACCAAAATCATATTGTTGCGGTAGTTCGTCAAATACATTAGGTGCAGTATCTTTAATGTATATGTCACTATCCACAATGCATACTTGATCATAAGGTTTTAAATATTCAAATGCATTTTCTTTTTCAAATATAGGAAGGTATCCTAATCTTTCAACTGCTTCTTTACTGCGTCCTGTTCTATTTAAATCTGGTCTAATTTTTAATTTAGGTTCCCTTAATATAATATGATCTATATTAAATTTTTTACAATAATTTGCTACACTTTTAATACAAATTTCATATAATATATTTTGTTTACCTACAGCAACTTGAAAAATTAATCGTTTCATTTTAAATCCTTTGTAAAACTAAATGTTCTTTGTTTATATGTTACTGCTTTATTTGTATCAAACTTAACATTAACTATACCATCATTTAACATCCAGTCTGCCGGCATAGCACCATTAAGTTTAACCCAGTCTATTATTTTTTTAGCACCTTTTGGTTTAATTAGATATGCTCTTGCACCTTCCCACCATTGTCCTGCGACGGGTTTTGCTTTATTAAATCCTTCTAATTTAATTACATCTTTAAATTTATATTGTTGTTCCATAGGCTTTTTAAAAATTACATCGTGTTCAAATATTGCTATAGTTTTATTAGTATGATAACAATAGTTCCATAATTGGAATTGACTTAAAAAGCAACCGGCTGTGCCTGGTCTAGACATATATCTTTTGCATTTTTTATTTTTTTCATATATTGTTAAACCATAATATTTAAGAGTTTCTTTTTTGCCATCTATGCCAGGAAATAATTGTAAATTCCAATTATATTTTTCTCCAGATTTTAATGCTTCATTACTCCATTCAACACTATTTTTATGATTAGGCAAATAAATTATGTAACCTTGTATTTTCATTTGTTAAGTAAATTTCTCTTTCTATCTTCTGTACAATTTAAAATATATTCTTTTCTTGCTTTTTTATCTAACCAATTTGCTCTTACATCAAGGTATCTCCAATTATTTTTCTTTTTACCTTTTGCTGTACTGAATATATCTGCAGGTTTAAAACCCCAAGCATTCCAATGATAAGGAATAGATTCAAATTTAAATTTACTAAAAACTTTTTTTAATACAACTTGATCTATGAACCAATAAATTTCTCCTGCAAAAGTTTTAGTCATTTGTTCTGTTAAATCAGTTTTAAATTTAGAACCTTCTTTTCCTGTTCCAGGCGTTATACAACTTGCAATTAATGTACTAGGATCTTTTGGTTTTCTCATTGCTGAAGGTGAATTTGTAATTTTTTCAAAGTCATCTATAGTAAATTTTTTACGACAAAGTCCGTCAGCATCTAGTTGTAATACATATTGATAATCACTAAAAAGTTCTTTCATTCTAATAAATCTTGCACTAGCAAAATATATTTTTTGTTTAATTATTTTTTCACTATTTGTATTGAGTAAAGTATGACTTCTTTTTTTATAATAATCATTACTAGATAATTTTAAAGTCTTTAAAAACTTATCAGTAACAAATTCATATGAATAAGTTATATTATTGTTTTTGCCTATAAATTTATTAATAGTAACTTCTTTATTATTAAACAAAATATGTACGTGAATAGATATATGGGGGTTATAATGTGCCGTGCTTTTAACCAAATATATTCCGTGGTTCTCCCAATATTTTGGATCACAACTAAAATATATTATGTGTTGTCCTAAACAAACGTCACCTTCTAATTTTGGTAATTTGAAATCAGTCATGGTTATTTTTAATATTTATTTGGGGGGAGTTTGGTGGGAGGTGTTAAACGGTTGCGTCTTCCATACCAGCAACTCTTAACTTAACTATGTTAGTTAATTGCCACTGCTTTTGGTCTAATCCTTTGGTCACTGCTAACCATTTATTACGCAATAACGCAAATTCATTAATAATTTTTTCGTAATCTACAACGTCTGGTTCACCATCTACGTATTTTTCTACGTCTCTACTAGACAATGCTCTTTGATAATTTTCTAGATATTTTTTGAAAAATTTACTTCTTAATCTTCTTAATTCTATGTTTAAGTATTCTAATATTGCTTCTAATTCTTGTAATTGATGAAATCTATTTTCAACTACACCCGGTAAATCTGCTGATTGTTTTTCAACATTACCTTTAATTTTTATTTCATATCTTGCACTTTGTAATTCAGTTTCAAAATGTTTGATAACTTCTGGTATTTTTCCAATGTCTCTTGCTATTATTGTATACCAATTTGACATTAATAATCCTCTAATTCATCGTCGTGTTTGTCTTCATTGTCTACATCTAAATAATAATTTATTGCATCATCTAAAATATCGTCATGACCTATTGCATCTTGTAATTCTTCGTCTGGAACTCCGTAGTCTGCTAATAAATCAACATATTTTTCTGCAATTACTTCTATTTGTTTTTGATCTAGATATTCTTTAAAGAACTGCCATAGTTCTATTACTTTGTTAGAATCAAGCATAGTTTACTCCGTTTCTTCTTCAATTTCTTTTGCTGTTGGATTATCTTGCATCTTGTCAAAATCATCCATTAACATCTTTAATTTATCTCCGGTCCATGCTTTTCTATACTCTAGGTGCTCTTTTCCGTCAGGTCCGACATATTTTAATCTATTACCTGACTTGACTAAAATACCTTTTTTCTCAAATAAGTCTACTAATCCACTGCTAGGATCCATTCCTGTATCATATGGAATTTTAACTTGTACTGCTTCAAATGGTTTAGCAAATCTTGTTTTCATTACTTTACAAGATGCTCTAATACCACGTACTTCTGTTATTTTATTACCTTCTTCATCTTCTTTTAACTTTAATTTTTTCATTGCAATTACAATACTAGATGCATACACAAATCCTTGCCCACCTGATATCTTATCATCAGGATCAAACATATCTTGTGATGCGTATGTATGATTAGTTGCAACAAGTCCTACATTCCAACTACCAAACATATTAACACAATTTCTTACAAGTGCTGTTAATGATTTTGCTTTTCTACCTAAATCACCTTTCATATCACCTTTCTCAAATTGATCAACGTCAGTAGGTGTTAATAACATACCTAAACTATCAACTACAAATAAAATTTTTGGTGCATCTATTTTATTATCTGCATATTGTTCTTTGTAATCTTTCATAAATGTTGATATAGTTTTTGCTACATCATCTATCATAGATAAACTTAATTTTAAAAGTTTTTTCTCATCTGTATCTACGTTAAGTGCTTGTAACCATTTTTCATCTAAAGCATTTTCTGAATCTATTAAGATTACAAAAATTCCTTGGTCTTGTGCCGCTTTAACAATATTACCTGATGCTATATAAGATTTACCTGCTTGTGGTTCACCTGCTAATACTGTAACTTTTCCTAATGGAACACCTTTATTGAAATCTCCTGATATTAGATAATTTAATGCATAGTTACCTGTGCTTATCCAATCTGTTGGATCTGTAAATCCTATACCTAATCCTTGTATACTTTTTGTTAAATTTTTTCTGAATTTTGATGCGTCGAATGCCTTATTTGCCATTGTTTATCCTATATTAAGATCCAGATAATTATTACTACTAACAATATCCAGGCAGGAATTTGTTTATATAATATCCAGTCTATTATTTTTTTAATTTCTCTTTTCATAATATTTTTTATAGTGGGGAACTAGCCCCCACTACATTAATTAAGTTACTTTTGTTGTCTTGCTCTAATCATCGCTAAAATGTCTTCAGCCTTACTATTCTGTTTATTAGTATCAGCATTAGACTTAGGTGTTTCCTGAACCGCACTTTTATTATTGTTAGGTTCTGGTGTAGTCGCTTTTGGCGTTGCTACTGGATCACCTGTTCTTGAACCAATACCTGCTGGTCTAAAGTATTGACCATATTTTTCTCGGTCATATGCTTCGCCATCCACAGATGCTTCAAACATTTCTTTGATTACTTTAACGTCTACTTCAGATGGTTTCTTTGGAAGAAAGTCGCTCAAGTTCCACAAACTATGTTGTTCAACTGCTTTATTTTCTTCTTCAGAAAGTGGTCTTGATTTTCTTGACCAAGTTGAAGTTGAATAATCTGCATAGCCACCTTTGCTAGTTTTGATTATTCTAAAATCAACACCGTTTACTGAATCCGTTGGCAAATCTTCCATGTCTGGGTCCATTAATGCACCTTTGATAATTTGGAAAATTTGTGGTCCAATTATAAATCTTCTAATTGGATTTTCTGGTGTAGTTTCCTCATTTAAAGGATTTGTTCCAACAAAACCTTGAAAGATATAAGATCTTTTCTTCCAATATTTTCTTCCCATATCCTCTAACTTGGGATCTTTAAACCATCCTCTAACCTCTGATAGTATAGGACAAGTTTCTCCATACATTTCCATACATGGAACTTGTACCTGTACCGGTTTAGAGTCTGTATCACTTTTAATACCTTGGAAAGGTAGTTTAATCATTAAACGTTCCTTCCAGAAAAAAGTGTTTTCTTTATTTCCATCCGGCAAGAAACGAACAGTTGCCTGCTCTCCTTCTTTCAGATTCCAAAATGGAAAAATGGCGTTGTCTCCGCCTGATCGGCTTCCGCCGCCTTGTCGTGCTTCTTGTTCTTTAAGTTTTGCACGAATGTCTGCTAATGTTGCCATAATTATAAGCCTCCTTTTTAGCCTTTGTTAATTGTGCCTTATTGTTAATGTAGCATAAGACGAACATAATGTCAATACTATATTAACTCTAATATTTAGTCAAGTATTTTTTTTGGATAAGATTATAGGATTAAACGCCAGCCAATTTTTTTATTCTATTAATTTGCTTGTCTTGGCCCGTTATTAATTTTTGGATAATAGCTTCAGCAGTTCTTATGTGTTTTTCACCAAATCTTTTTTCAACTGCTGTTAAAAGACCTGTTTCACCTTTTGGAAAATTGTTAGTTGTATAATCAAAATGGCTTTTAATAAATTCAGCTAAATTTTTTGGATCATCAAGTTTTGGTTCTTCTTCTTTTCCTGGGTTAGCTTTTGGTTCTAAACTAATTTTGCCATCTGGTCCTTTCATTATAGAAACATTACCGGAATCATCTTCCCAACCTGCTGGCATTTCTGGTTTTGCTGTACCTTTTCTTAAGTCATTAAAATTGTTTCTTAAAAATTGTGTTGCTTCTTTAGAATCATGTGTTACAAATATGTCTTTTTCATCTTTGTCTAATACATGATATTGAACTTTATTATCGGCGTCTCTTTGTACAGATACATAAGGTTTAATATTTTCCCAAGTTAATGTTTCTCCTTCTGGTCTCATATCACCTACATTAATACTTTGAGCTAAATCTGGTCTTTTGCTTTTAATATAATTCATTATTGTACCTCTTATACAAGTATCACTATCTTCTTTACCCATTGACACTATTTGATCGTTTAATTCTTTATCGTCGATAATACCTTGTAAACTTTCTAAACCATTAACACCATTTACTCCTGCAGGGAAATGTTTGTCCATTAAATTATTTAATTTTGTCAAAGATTGTTTAGCTTCTTCAGGATCAGATGAAAATAAACCATTTTCTGCTTCGCCTACAATAGTATCCAATGCTTGTTCAAAGTCTTCTATATCAGCAATATGCTCTATCATTCCAGCTAATACTCTTTCTACTTCTTCTGCAGATGCTAATGTATGAATATGAATTCCTTGATGACGCATTTCATCTGGATGAACTTCTGCTGTAATACCAGCGTCAGCTAATTTGGCTTTAATTTCTTCTGCGTCTTGATCTGATACACCTTTTTCTTGATCAAAGTCTCCTGCTAAATCATACTGAAGCATATGAGGTTCTGTTTCTCCTTGGAAACCTCCTGCTTCATCAAAGTCTTCTGGTGTAACTTCTTTTGCTGTTGTTTTTTCTGAAACTAAATTATAAATGTAAGGAAATACGTCTTGTAATTCTTCTTTGAAAGTTTTAATTGTTAATTCATCTATCCAATTTTGTTTAATTTCTTCAGGAACTTCTTTAACTTCTGTTGTTTTATGATCTTTAATTGCTTCTGAATAATATGAATTTTTTTGTAATTTTTGGCAGGTCTTTTTAATTTCTTCTACTCTTTCATCTACAATAGATAGATAACTTTTAAGACCTTCTGCCATTACAGCTGAACGATTAATATATGTTTTAAATTGTTTTAGTTTTGAAAGTTCTTCACTTAATCCTGCTATGTGTTTTCCAAAATCATCATATGGAACACCACCACTGGAAATATGTTGAGCCATTGCTCTTGCACCGTTAAGATGTTTAAGAGGATATCTAAATCTTTCTCCTTTAGGACTTTCAATGAATAAAGATTCTATTCTTCGAGATCTGTTAGCACCAACAGTCATATCTATTGGAGCAGAGTGTTTAATAACTAAACGTGCATTTCCAATAGGTTGAAAACTAGTTTTTGTAGTTCCGTATATATTAGATTCACTCATTCTTTTTTCCTCGCCATCTTGACGTGTTTGACTCAAATATTGATAGTCTCGTTTTTCAAGGTTACTTTTAGTAATATCCCTTGTATCAAAATTAAGCATTCTTGATTTAGCAAAATTTCTCAATTCTTTAAGAAATTCAAACCACTTATGCTTTACTCCACTATCGGCATTCTCTATAAAATCCGTATTGTGTAGTACTACTAGACCATCTTTTTCGTCTATACTAATACTTACCTTTCCTAGTTGCTTTCCAGCTTCTTGAAAATCGAAGTCAAAATACCGTGCTTCTTCGGGGTTACTAGTAACTTCCCCAGCATCATTGCCCAAAGTGACTGATGGAAACCGTCCCCTAATTTTAGCGAATAAATCGTTTGCAACTGCTCTTGTGTTCATATATCTTGTATTTATCTTCCTGGGTAACTTGCGAACACCGGCAGTGGTATAACTCTTTCTGTTGTATCCTCGTCTGCCTGGCTAAATGACGTATATACTTTAGGATCCCAATCCTTTAATACTTGTATAATTCTCATAGCTAATAAAGATGCACTAACTAGGTCATCATGTTCACCCGTTTTAGCTCTATAAGAGGAACCTGATGCTATATAAGATTTAAGTTCACTAATTAGTGGTTTACTATGAACTGTCATTTTGTTTCTTTCTATCATAGATTTTAATCTTGCACAGGCACTTATTTTAGTTTTGTGTGTTGTATTAAATCCTTTTCTAAATTTTCTAATATGACCTTTTCTAATAGGCTCATTTACAAACATACCAGGTATAGTGTCCTCACCAAAGTCTTGAATTACTAACAATGCTGACTCTCCTATTGTATTATTTTCTACACTCCAATATATATTTGAACCATTAGGATTTTTTGATTCATCTTTTATATAAGTTGAAATGTCTTTTAGAATTCTAACTTGTTGTGGTATACCAGTCATATTATGTTTCCATTCGCCGACTTGTTTGTAACTAGGTAATTCATAAACTTGGATTGCGGCATTGTCACCACCGGTACCCATTGCAGGATCTAATGCTATTACGTAAATACTTTCTGAATTAATTTTTTCATACCAACGTGTTTGCCCCATATTCAATATAGGTTCTTTTCCTTCTAACGTTGATAAGAAAATACTATTAATTAAAGTTTCTTCATAAACTAAAAATTCACAACCATATTCTCGTCTAAATCTTTCTTCTCCTATTCTAACTAATTCTTGTTGTTTCCATTCTTCATCACGATCCGGATGTTCATTCCACATACAAGTATAACCATGAAATCCATTTGATCCAAGTTCTGCTTCATTACCGTGTTCATCAAATTTATCTTGAGATTGTTTCCATAAAGTTGCAAACATATCTTCATCTGAATTAGGAGTAGATGTAACTATTGCTTTACCTCCTGTTGCTAATGTTGGTGAAATAGAAGTCCAGAATTCTCTAGCTATATTGGCATTTACGAAAGCAAACTCATCACAATATAATAATGATATTGCCATACCTCTTCCAGTATTTGTAGTTGTTGTTGTGCTAACTATTCTACTTCCATTTTCAAATTCCATAGAACCTTTGTTATAGTTTATTACACCTGCTCTAATATAATCAGGACATAATTCATATCCATAACGAATACGTTGCATAATTTCTTGAGCGCCTGCAAATTTATGTGCGGCTATTAATATAACTTGATCTGGATGAAACATAGCATACCACAATAGATAACAAGCGGCTGAAGTAGTTTTACCACTTTGTCGTGGTAGCATATTAATATTAAATCTAAAATTATGATAACTTGTTAAAAGTCTATCTTGGTATTCATAAGGTACGAATAGTAATTTACCTTTTACTGGATGTTGAATATGAAAATAATTTTTAGCAAAATGTCTAAACCCTTGCTCTGGATCTGTACATTCAGTGAGATCTGCTAGTTGTTTTTCTGTAAATTTTTCCTTAAGGTGTGCTTTTTTGGTTAATACACCATCTAAACTTTTCATTGACATACTAATATTTAGTAGTAAACTGGGGGGTGGAATATGTTTTGAAAACTACTTTGCTTTGTATTCTTTGTATTGACTTGCTATATCTTCTTTAACTTTTGCAACAAAATCAACAGTTTCTTGTTCCATAGCCATTGGATTGTCACCAGATGAAACTTTAGGATAAGTTTTTTTAGCTTTATTAATACCACCTGCTATATCCTTTGTCATAAAGTTTGTATCTTTAACTTCCGGATCAGGTGTAGTACTTGCTTTACCGGGTACTTCATCTTTAATTTCTTCTGTAGCTTCGGCATCAGGTTGTAATATATCTTCTACGTCTTGTGTAGTAGTAGCGGCATCCATTTTTGGTGCTTGTACTCCTGCATTTTTAAAAATTTGTAAGAAGTTTTGAATATCATCAAGATTGTCTCCAACCATAGAAAACTGAACAGATTCTTTTATAGTTTCTTTATTAGCTTCTTTTCTGTTTTCTTCTTTGCTTTGAATCTTGTCTACTTTACCTATAAAATCTCTAATATCCATCTTATTTCTCCATTATTCCTTTATCGCCTTCAGGATTAGTTTTAACATCTTTACTAGCGTCAGGTGCCTCTCTATCTTTTCTAACTTTTTCTAATTCTTTAAGTAACTCCATTACTCTAGAATCGCCTGCTGTTTTTTGTGCTTTAGGATCAGCTTTAGGATATTCACTTTCTAAATTAGCTTTTCCGTCACCTGCTTTTGGCTCTTCTTGTTGAGCAATTAAAGGGTCACCAGGTTTTCTAACTACTATATGATTTTCAGCTAAACCTAATGAGTGTTTTAAATATTCTTCTAAGACAGAAGTAGTTGTTGGATATTCAACTTCAATGTCAAAATACGTAACTTCTATATTTTCTAATGCAGGGAAATCTAATGCTTTTTTCTGAATAGGCGTTTTTTTGCCGTTACTCATCTTAACTACACTATATTTTTGCATTAAAGATTCAAGTCTATCACCAGTATCATCTGCTAACATACCTGCTAAACCTACTTTGAAATTATAAGTTCTTTTACTTTCTGCTAGATATTCTATAAAACTTTTGCTCATATGCATTATTTAGCCAGTTTCTTCAACTTCTCGAGTAAACTGTTCCGGTCAGTAATGACGTATCCTTCGCCCTGTACTATGTTAGTAGTGTCATCAACACCCTGTTTAGAGTCTTGCTTTTGTTTCTTTAGCTGTAAATCGACCATTTTAAGCTTCTTATCTATTTTAGCTACCCTGGCATCTAGGGCTGTTTTAAGCATTTGTCCAGCTACTTCAAATACTCTAGAAGAGTATCTGCTTTCTACGTTCATACCTAAGTCCATTAAATCTTCATATGCGTCAATGGCTTTGGAACTAATGTCATTTACCTCTGTATCAGACATATCTCCTAATCCTTTTACTTGAGGTAAAGCGGCTGTTATTTTATCTAATTCTGCTATATCTCTTTTAGTAGATTCGTGATCTTCAATTTTTACTTTTTTAACGTCAGCTTTATCTTCTTTAGCTTTTTCTTCATCTACTATGGATTGAGATTCAGGTAAGTTTAGTAATTCTTCTAATTTTTTGGTCATAATTATATGCTACTATATTTATTTAGAATCTTAACCACGTCTTCCAGTATGGAAAAGATCTTTTTCATTAACAACTCTAAATCTAAAACCTTTGTTTTTACACCACGCTATAGCAGAATTCCATTTGGCTTGATTGACTACATAGTGTATTTTGTTAGCTCTGCTTTCACCTAAACTTTCTTTTTTAGTTTGATTTTCAGGTTTAATTTCTACAACTTCTGCGTGGTTTTTTCCTTTTTTATCTGTGTATGCTATAAAGAAATCAGGAACATAAATTGAAAATTTTCCTGTGAAAGGATGTTTGTAAGGAATTTTAATTGCTTCATTGGCCCATTTACTAATGCTAGGACTTTCATCACAAAATCTCATGAAAGCGAATTCCCAACTTGATCTATATAAAGGAGATCTATTACCTATGTATTTGCCAGGATTCTTAGGAGTGAATTTGCCATTTAGATACCGCTTCATGGACTACACCACTATATTTCTTTTTTGAGTGGCCTCATTTGTATCGGCTATTTTATAACCTAAAGAAGAAATTTTTGATCTATTATGATTTAATACTTCAGTCACCATGTAACTTAATTTAGCTGTTTCTAATCCTCCTAATGTATCAATTAGTTGGAATACATTTACATTATCTATTTTTGCTTGTTGTAATAAAATAGTGGCTGTACTTATACTAGCAATTTTATCAAATCCTCTTTTTTCAAAAAACCCAACAACAGCATCTACTTGATTAGTAGGAAATGTTATAGTGTCTGTAAAAAATTGATTAAAAAATTCTTTTACTTGAGTTTCCGAATTATTATCTGTTGTGCTTGGTGTGTTTTGTGACATATTATCTTTTTAATCCTCTAAATGCTTTAATCATTCCACCTTTAATGTTTGAAGTTGTTCTACCAATAACAGTATTAGCAACACCATAAGAAGAATCTGCTGTTCCACCTATTTTACCTATTGCTCCTGTTAGTATATTAAAACCTTCTTGTACTAGTCCACCTTTACTTAATTTTTTAGCATTTTTAATTCTATTAGCAGTTCTTATAATAGATCCTAAAGTCATTTTACCGCCACCTGAACCTAATTGGCTACCTATGTATGTATTAGGACCCGAACCATCATTAAATAATCCACTTAATATTCCACCTTGACCAAATACACTTGTAGTTCCACCACCACTTAAAGAATTAGGACTAGGAGTTTTATCATAATGTTCTAAAGCAAATCCTTTAGGTGCACTACCTTGAACTACTCTACCTCTACTATAAAATACACTTTCATATTCAATAGTCATTTGATTTGTTAATGGACCAGTTTCTTCATTTTGTAATGAGTCATGTGTCCAACCAGAAATTATAGGATTAACTATTGTAAAACAAGTAAATGTTTTTCTAGCCATTTGATAAATTTGAATGCTATGAAAAAATGGCTGGAAAGATCCTGCGTCTAAACCAAATCTCCATTTGTTATGAGCAGATGACAAGTAAGTATTTCCTCTATTAAATGGACCACCTGTCCATCTATTAAATTGTTTAGGCACACCTGAGTCAGGATGTCCTGCTGTATTAAGGGCTCCATAGTTTCCATCTTTAAAATAATATCTGTAATATGATTCCCATAATGCTGTTGTTACACCATAATTGTCATCATGGAATACAATGTTTACAGGATCATATTGAATTTTTTTATGAATTTTTCTTTTTTTATTATATGCAAAAACTGTATCTGTATCAATAGAATATTTAGGTAATTCAACACCTTTTACTAGCATATTCAATTCTGTTCCGTGTTTAGATATTCCTGGAATAGATTGAGTTACTGCTTGATTTAGATTAAATGTTACGTGATATAAAAATTTTACTTTAGGTGCAAGTCTAAAACTATCATCAACATATAGTCTAGCCGCATGAGCGAAATCACCAAGATTACCTTTAGGTGATAGAACACCACTTTTTAAATTATCCAAAAATCCATTTAATAAATTTGCCATATACAGTATTTATCGAGTAGAAAAACAGGGCAGAGAATAAAAAAGGCGCCATAGCGCCTCCTCTATTAGTGGAATTTTAAATTTTGTTATTATGCACCGCCACCAGTGATTAAAGTATTAACTGTTCTGCCCACTGACGTACCTACTCCTGTACCTTGTGGTGTTTGTATAGCATTATCATAATGCATTACTAACGTAACAGTTACTGGTTCACTAGAGTTGTATGCTAAAGTATTATAGTTTGCTGATTGAACATAGCAACCATATAATTCATATGTTTCTAAAATATTAACTACATTGGCACCATTTGCACCATCAGTTACTTCTATTCTAGTTACAAATTTGTAATCTGCACCTGAAGCCGCCGCAGATTGTTCAAAGAAATCAAATTGTTTCTGTAGTTGTTCTCCAACTAATTTTTGAACATTATTTGCAACATCTTCTCTTAATGTTAAAGTGATTGGTTCCCAAGTATGTTTACCTGCTAAAAATACTTTAGAATTGTAAACATCTATTGTTGTGTTTTCAAAACTTAAATTAGGTCTTGTAACATCAACAACTTGTTTTGTTAGTTCAGTTGTAGGAGTTGATACACCAAAGTTTTCTAATGATACTCTAAAACGATATTGTAGTTTAGGCATCAATAGACCTTGATTACTAGCTGATTGGCTAGAATTCAATGGTACTGTAATCTTTGATAGTGTCGATATACTCATTTGTTTCTCCTATAGTATTTATCTTATTATAAACCTGCTATTTCACCAGTGTTTTTAAGTCTTAATGGAATGTATATAAATTCCACTGCTTTAACTGGTTCAATTGCTATGTCTAAATAAAGTTCGTTTCTGTCTATTCTTGCAGGTGTGTTATTTGATTCATCACACACTACCAAGAAGTCGTATAATGCTCTATTACCTACTAATTCAAGTAATAAGCTATCTGCTTGAGCTTTAATTTCATCTCTTGTAATTTTATCATTAGGTTCAAATACAAAAGGTCTAGCCAATTTGTTTAATTGACTTCTAATGTAAATTACTAATCTTGATACATTAATTCTGTCTAAAGATGAAGATCCACCCGATCTAGTTTTTTGTCCATAGTTAACTAAACCTGCACCTGTTATGAAAGTAATTGGATTAACTTTATTAGTGTATAAAGTATCTCTTTGACCTTCATTTAATGCTGACGCAGTAAATTCACCTTCGCTACTAATGTAACCAGTTGAAGTAGCGTTTGTAATAGTACCTCGTCTAGTTCCTGCTGGAGCAAACCAAGGATAAGAAACTTGATCGCTTAAAGCAATCGTTCTAAGCATCATGTGACTTGCTGGAACAGTTACATTTTTACCGAAGTTATCGCTTGTATATCCTGATGGATAAAATACTCCAAGATATTCATTTGAAGTTACAAGTCCTTTGTCGTTATCTTCAACTGCTGAATTAACGTTCGTTGCCCAATCACTTAATGATGTTGAATCTGAAGATAATCTAAATGGAGCATCACCAACTATAAATGCTGATAATCCTCTGTCAGTGTTTAAGCTAACTAGTTCTCCAATTAGTTCTGAATAACCAGGAGCCGCAACTAAATTAAATATTCTAGATTCATCATCTCTAATATCTTGATTAGAATTAACTAATGCTTGTAAAGATTGTACAACAACTTTTCTTTGTGATTTTCTTCCAAATGCACCTGAACCATCTGAATTATTAGCTGATTCTGTAACCCATCTGTGAGCATAATAACCACTCATTGATACATCGCCCATTCTAGTATTATTAGCTGTTGTATCTACATAATTTCTTGAAAATTTCTTAACATTAAATCCACTTCTACGTAAATTGAATAGTAATGTTCCTTTTGGATATAATGCTGGATCTGGAGCATCAGTGTCTACATAATCGCTTGATAGTAAAGTAACAATTGTAGCATCTGTTGTATCTGCACCTGCAGTTGAACTTCTAGCATCAGCGAATACAACACCATCTTCTGTTGTTTGATCAGTGTTGTCTACTGCAATCCATTTTAATGAAGTTGCATTCCATTTATTAATTTTAGGATAATTTTCTAAGTCTGATGAATCAATCCAAATGTCACCTTCTACTAATGCTGTTGCATCTGATTGTGTAGTAGGTGCTGTAGCTCTTACTTGTGGTCCTGCTGGATCTGTTAATGCATTTACAGTTAAATATCCATCCCATTTAGAACCTGTATGTTCCATAATATCAACGGAATCAATAACTGATGAATACCAAAGTTGACCATCTGCCGCAAGTGATGTTGGAGCTGTATCTGAAGCTGTATAGTCTAATACTGTCCAGTTAGAACCTCTCCATTGTTTAGGATTTGTTGCCGCATCTGTACCTGGCTCATATTCCATATTAGTTGTTGTGCTTGAGAAACCAGCTAATGCTAACATTCCGCCAGTATCAGTAAAATGCATTTCACCACCGTCATTGTGTGAAATTACAACTCTGTTTAAACTGTCAACAGTTGCACTAACGTTAACCATTCCTGCACCATTAATTCCTGCCGCAATAACATCTGAGTCTGTTGTCGCCGCTGTAGTTGTTACTGAAATAGTAGACGCAGATGATATTGCATCTTGTCCAACTATTGATTCAGCAATATTAAATGCGTATGTACCGCCTGTTACTTGTGATGCAATTACACTTGAAGTAACTAATGTGTTACCTGTATTTGCTCTTCTGTATGGTCTTGCATCTGCTTCAGTTGTACCATTGTTGTGGTTTATGTATGTTGTGCCAACAGCAAGATTTTTTCCACCGCCAACTCTATCTAAATTGTAGATAGCATTGTTACCACTTGAATGTAAAGGTGTTGTTAAATCTTCCCATAATTTAGTAGTTGCATTGAATTTTTTGATTTTATAATTTGATCCTAAATTAGGAGTTGTTGTTTTTTTCCAAATTGAACCTGCTGGTCTTCCTGATGTCATATTTCCACCAGATGAATTTTTGAAATCTGGAACACTAGTATGAGCTTCATCTTTATATTGAGGCAAGTAGTAAGTACCTGCCGCAATTCCTAATTCTGTTTCTAAACCTGCGTTACCACCACCGTTTGCTATAACAATTGTATCTGCATAACCACCAGCGCCAGTTCCTTCACTATAAATTTCTAATTTACCTGCTACTGCTCTAGCAGAAATTCCTGTAATTGTCGCGTTAGTAATTGCAGTAACAACTGCATCAACATCAGTACCACCTGATGTAACTGTTGAACCATTTACTACAAATGTTCCTGTGTTTGTAACTGTTGGATTTGCTACTGTACCTGTTACTGTAGCATTGGCTTTTTTCCAAGCCGCTGTTCCTACATTAACCCAAGAATTATCATATCTTTTGAAATAAAGATCATCGTACGAAGTTGTAGAATTAACAACATAATCACCTACTGCACCAAATGAAGTTTTAGGAATTGAACCTGCCGCACCTGAAAGATGTGTAGTATCAGTTAATACTGTTGGATAAATTTTTGTGTATGTTTGACCACCTGTAGTAGATGACGCATTACTGTTCCAAGAAAACAAACCTTGATCTGTACTTGCAGTATCTAACCAGTAAGTTCCTGATTCAGGATCTGCAGTTGCCATTGTAGCACTTGCTTCTAGTTGACCTGTGTCAATTGCCGCTCTTACCACGTATGCTCTGTTGGCTACACCTAAGTATGAGTAAGCCGCTTGTAAACCGTATTCGTTTAATTCACCACCGTGTATAGGATTATTGTTAGCATCTTTTTTGAATACTGGATCACCAAATGTTTCAGCTAATTCTCTTTGAGACGTCATTAGGTAAACTTTACCGTTGTTTGCGGCTAATGTACCTGTTGCTGTACCTGTACCTGAACTTGAAGTTTTATCTTGTGCTGTTACCACAAATATCATTGGCACCGTGCCTGGTTCGGCCGGTGTATAGAAACTTTCGTCTATTACGCTTACTTGTACTCCTGGTGAAACTAATGCCATTTTATAATCTCCTGCTTATAATTCCTTTGTTAGCGTTATTTATGCTTAATACATAAAAGACGGGTTATAATTACTAAATGAAAAGGGCCAGAAAAGGGCAGGTAAATAAGCTATATGAGACCTTTATGTAAAGTTTGTAACAAGTATCCATGTGCAATTAACTATCATAAGAAGGATATAATCTTTTATAGAAGTAAATGCGAAGCTTGTATTAGATATGGTGGAGCCAATCATGGTATGCCTAAATGGCATAATGCTGGTTATCGTATGAAAGAAAAATGCGATAAATGTGGGTATAAAAGTGACTCTTCAGAACAATTTAATGTGTTTCATATTGATGGACATATGAATAATTGTAACTTTAAAAATCTTAAAACAGTATGCGCCAACTGTCAAAGAACATTACATAAAGAAGGATTTAAGTGGAAACAAGGTGATCTTGTACCTGATTTTTAAGACTATCTACCGTAGAATTATTATCTAAAATTTTATCAAAGTCTGCTTTTGCCCAAGACCATTCACTAGGATGTACGTCTTTAGGTTCAACACCTATGTCTTGATAAACTCTAAACCATGTAGGTAATTCACCTCTTTTTACCCACCATACTTGACCACCAATACTTTTAATCATTTTAACTTCGTTTTCAAATCTAACATCAGGAACAACCCAGTTAGTATTAGGATTATCTAAAATTTTCTTTTTAGTCATACTAACCCATATACCGTCATAAAAATTATCACGCATACATTCTGTACCGAATTTTTGTAATACAAATCTTGGAGTAATAGATTTACCTACTTCTTTAGACCAATATTCATCTGGTTGTTCACGCCAATGTCTACTTTCATCTGTTTGACCGTCAAGCATAGTTTTGTCCCAATCAAACATTGTAGCAACAGACTCTTTTAATTTGTCTGCGAATGAGATTTTTTTAAATTGATGTTTTTGAATAAGGTTATTAGCTATTGTATCTTTACCACTACCCATTAATCCACAAATACCGATAATCATTTTAATACTATAACGGATAATAGCTATAATGTCAAATGTTATTATTAGCCAATTGTGAAGTGGTATCCTTGACCGCCAGCAACTTGTAGTTTTAGTTCTTCGTCAAGTTTTTCTATTTCGGATTGTGCTTCTTGGATAAGTGATGTACCATTTAAAGCGGCGCCGCCTTGTGGCCCTGCTATTGTGGCAAATTTAGATCTTGCTTGTCCTAGTGTCATTTTACATAATGCTAGAGTATATCTTTTAAGCCATTCTTTAGCAAGATAATCATTTAATAATTCTGTAGTAGGTCTATAATTATAGCAATATAATAGAATTTCTTCTGCCGCTCTAGGTCTTTGTAATAATGTTAATTCTTTAGTAGTTGTATTCCATTTAAATTCAATAAAGCTACCAAACATTCTTCCTACAAGTTCTTGATATTGTGTAAACAAGTTATAAGTTGATAGTCCACCCATATTTGTACTTGCTAACAAGTAGGTATTTGTATATGCTAAATTAAATGGTTCAAACAGTGTACCACCGTCTCCACCACCTGTTCTAGAACCAATAGAACGTCTATATATTTTTTTAACTTCTATTACTTCTTGTCCTAAGGTATATGCGTTTTGGTCTATTACTGTAGGTAGAAACATATAGCTTTCTTCCACTGAATTGTCGGATCTTTGTCTAAATCTATCAAGTGAATCCTGTAAAGCTGTCTCATAGTGAGGTGGATCTAGCTCTACTTCTACCATACCACCACCTAGCATATTGTATACGTAGTCAAAGATTTCTTGCTTCTGTGTTGCTAAATCTGCCATTTTATATGTCTCTATAGATATTTATCAAGGACCGTGCTATGAATAAATATAACATATGCCAAGAATTAGTCTATATAAACCTGAGAAGGGCCATGATTACGCTTTTCTAGATAGAACAGTTAACGAGATGTTTACTGTGGGTGGTACTGATGTATTTGTACACAAATACCTTGGGCCTAAGAATCCTGAAGAAGCAGACGCTACATCTAGCCAACCAAGGTATAATGCTGTTAAAGAAACAAATATTCAAGATATGTTATTCCTTGAAAACAGGGACAGAAAATATGATTCTAGCATTTATCAATTAAGAGGCATTTACAATGTACAAGATATTGACTTTGATATGAGTCAATTTGGATTATTTTTACAAAATGATACGTTGTTTATGACTATTCCTATATCTACATCTGTAGAAACTTTAGGTAGAAAAGTTATGCCAGGAGATGTATTCGAATTACCACATCTTAAAGATGAACACGCCTTAAATGATTTTAATTTAGCATTAAAAAGATACTATGTAGTAGAAGATATAAGCAGGGCGGCAGAAGGATTTAGTGTATCGTGGTATCCTCATTTATATAGAGTAAAATTAAAACAAATAGTAGACAGTCAAGAATTTAAAGGCATACTAGATTTGCCTGCAGAAGAAGGATCAAGTCAAACATTAAGAGATGTATTATCCACTTATGAAAAAGAAATGCAAATTAATGAGGCAGTTGTTGCTCAAGCAGAAGCAGATACTAAAAAAAGTGGTTATGAAACTAGTCATTTATATACATTACAAGTAGATAAACAAGGTAGAAACGAACTTGTTACAACAGATACTAGTACATTAGATGCTAGTACACAAAACGAATTAGCAGACAGAGTACATCAAACACCTGAAAGAGAAGGATATGATGGGTACTTGTTAGGTGATGGACTTGCACCCAATGGTGAAGTATTTGGTCATGGAATTACTTTCCCAACAGGTTCTATTAAAGGTGATTATTATTTAAGAACTGACTTTTTACCAAATAGATTATTTAGATTTGATGGTGGAAGATGGGTTAAAATGGAAGATTCATTACGTATGACATTAACAAATACAGATGCAAGAAATACTATGAAGACAGGTTTTGTTAATAATACAGCAACTAATACAATAGGTGGAAAATCAGTACCTGAAAGACAAAGTTTGTCTAAAGCACTTAAACCTAAGGCGGATAGTTAATGAGAATTAAAGAATTTTTTGGAATACCTATACCTGGTACAGAAAAAGCAGTAGGACTTAAAAAAGTTACTCGAAATTGGATGGGTAAAGTTAGAACTTTTTATGAGCCAGTGAAAAAAAATTATCCATCTAAACTAGAAAAAACAGAGAAGAAATAATGCAATTTTTTTACGACGGACAAATTAGACGATACATAACTCAAATTGTTAGACTAATGAGTAATTTTAGCTATAAAGATGGCGATGGTGTTTTAAAACAAATACCTGTTATGTACGGTGATATGACTAGACAAGTTGCTCATATTATTAGAGATAATTCAGAAAATAAAATTCCATCAGCTCCAAGAATGGCAATATACATTACTAATTTAGAAATGGCTAGAGATAGATTAGCAGATGCTACTTACGTTAGCAAAATTCATGTAAGAGAAAGACAATATGATGAATCAGGAAAAGAATATTTAAATGTTCAAGGAGCAAATTATACTGTTGAAAGATTAATGCCTACGCCTTATACATTAGGAGTAAGTTGTGATATATGGTCTACAAACACAGAACAAAAATTACAAATTTTAGAACAAGTTATGATGTTATTCAATCCAAGTTTAGAAATACAAACTACAGACAATTATATTGATTGGACTAGTTTAAGTGTAGTGGATTTAACAAGTGTGCAATTTAGTGGAAGAACAATTCCAACAGGAACTGAGAGTGAAATAGATGTAGCTACTTTAGGATTTACAACACCTATTTGGATAAGTCCACCAACTAAAGTTAAAAAATTAGGAGTAGTAACTCAAATTATTACTAGTATATACAATGAAAAAACAGGTAACATTGACCTTAGTCAGTCTATGCCTGAATTACAAGCATACCAAGATGATTACTCTAAAAGTATTAAATCAGATATTGTTAAAACAGCTGACGGTAAAATTGATACTAGTGTTGCTTATAAACCAGATGTAGATAGTGTTATAGGAACTACAGGTATTCAGTATGATATACTTGTAATGAATAATATTGCACAAATAATACAAAAAGGTGTTGTAGGAAATATGAATTGGAATTCTTTATTAGAAAGATTACCTGGTGATTATAAAGCAGGAATTAGTACAATATATTTGAATAGAAAAGATGTTAGTACAAGAATTGTTGGAACGTTTGCAGTAAACACTTTAAATGAAAATCAATTAATTATAAATTGGGACACAGATTCTATTCCTACTGATTCTGTTATTCAAGGATATGCAGATGCAAAAGGTACAGTAGATTTTATAGTAGATCCATCAACTTATAATCCATTAACTACAAGAGTAGCAGGTCAAAGATTATTGTTATTAGGACCTGTAGGAGATGCAGGAAATCAAGACGGTCCAGATGCATGGAAAGGAAATGCAGGAGACTTTGTAGCAGAAGAAAATGATATTATAGAATGGAATGGAACAGATTGGACAATAATTTTTAATGCAAGTGCTAATAATTTAGAAGATTCAACAGCATTTACACCTACCTACATTACCAACCTTAATACAGGCATTCAATATAAATGGGATGGCGCAAATTGGTTATTAAGTTTCGAAGGCGAATATCGTAAAGGAACCTGGAACATCTCTCTTTAAGATAATTATTTACATGACCCAGAGAATAATTGGTTGCGGAGCACTTTTCTATACTTTAGACACTCAACGTTTTTTATTATTACATAGAACACAAAGCAAACAAAACCATGTTTGGGGTTTAGTTGGTGGTACAACCACTACTGATTCTAATGCGTGGGAAGGTTTAAAAAGAGAAATTAAAGAAGAGATTGGTGATCAAAAAATTGTTAAAACAATTCCAATGGAAACTTTTATTAGTAATGATGAAAATTTCTTGTACCATACATATCTCTGTTTAGTTAAAAATGAATTTATACCTAAATTAAACAATGAACACGATGGATATTCATGGGTATCTTTTGGTAGATGGCCAAAGCCTTTGCACCAAGGATTAAGAAAAACTCTACAAAATAAAACTAATCAAACAAAATTAGAAACAGTTTTTAAAATGATTAAATTTATAACATGATTAAAATAATAGGCGATATTATGCTAGATGTATGGATAGAAGGTCAAGCTAACAGAGTTTCACCTGAAGGTCCTGTATTAGTTTTAAAAGAACATAATAAAAGATATAGTATAGGCGGTGCTGGAAATGTTGCAGTTAATATTGCAAATTTAAAAGTACCTTGCGAATTATATGGTGCAGTAGGGCAAGATGAAGCAGGTAAAAAATTAATAAAATTATTTTTGAATAAAGATATACATCCTAAATTAAATTATAACCATTCTATTACAACTATTAAAACAAGAATAATAGGTCAAGGTGGTAAACACGTTTTAAGATTAGACAAAGAAGAAAATTATTCTAATGAAATTACAATTGATTGTAATGAAAATGATATAGCAATTGTTAGTGATTACAATAAAGGTGTTATTAAAAAAGATACAATATCTAAATTGTTAGAAAAAACAAAATACGTAATAGTTGATCCAAAACAAAGTGCAGATACCTATGATGGAGCATATATTGTTAAACCAAATATGAAAGAATATAAAGAATGGAATGGTGTATTTTCTATTAGTGATGCTCTTAAATTTATGCGAGAACATCAATGGACATGGTTAATAGTTACTGATGGTAGTAATGGTGCTCATGTATTATGTACTACAGGTGAATATCAATTATTAAAAGAAAAAGCAAAAGATGTTGCTGATGTTACAGGCGCAGGAGATACATTTTTAAGTGTATTAGCCTATGGTATATCCAAAGATATTAATATATTTGAATGTTGTAAATTGGCGTGTATGGCTTCTGCTAGAAATGTAGAACAAAGAGGTGTTGTACCTGTTACTTTAAATGATTTACAAAAAGGTGTTATTTTTACTAATGGAGTATTTGATATTTTACATATAGGTCATTTAGAATTATTAAAATATGCAAAAAGTTTAGGTAAAAAATTAATTGTTGGTATCAATAGTGACGATAGTGTTAAAAAAATAAAAGGTCCAGATAGACCTATTAATGATGTTGATAAAAGAAAAAAACAATTGGAAATGCTACCATGGGTAGATGAAGTTAAAGTTTTTGAAGAAGATAATCCATATAAACTTATGAAAGAAGTTATGCCAGATATTATAGTAAAAGGTGGTGATTGGACTGTAGAAACAACAATAGGTAATGAACTTGCAGAAGTTAAAATCTTTTCAAGAATAGAAGGACATTCTACAAGTGACATAATAGAAAAAATTAAAAATGAAAGATAAAGATAAAATTATAACACTTAACAATGTATTAAGTACTGAAGATTTTGAAAAATTAAGAAATAGAATAATGGATAAAAGTTTTCCTTGGTATTATTATGATTATGTTGTAGGTGAGGCTACTGCAACACCAGGTTCATCAGAATATCAACAACAATTTGTACATCAATTCCAAGAACATAGTCGAATTGTTACTCCAGAACAAAATTGGGATATTTTAATGCCAATTTTTGCAGTTTTAAATCCAATAAACTTTGTTAGAATTAAAGCTAATCTTATTCCAAAAACAGATAAAGTAGTTGTTCACGGATACCATGTAGATACTATTCATCCTTGTTCACTTACAGCATTATTTTATGTTAATACTAATAATGGATATACTGAATTTAAAAATGGTGTACAAACACCTAGTGTTGCAAATTCAATGGTTATTTTTCCTAGCTATCTAAATCATTCAGGTTCTACTTGTACAGATGAAAAAGTTAGAATAGCAATTAATATTAATTTTGTGCCAGTTCCAGATAGCAAATATTCTTATTTGGTTATACCAGAAGAAATATGTAAATTAACTAGAGATTGGCAAACAGACGGATACTAATGAATATTTTAATAACAGGATATAAAGGATTTATAGGACGTAATTTGTTTGCATATTTACAAACTAAAGGACATACTGTAGAAGGTTATGATTATATAGAAAATTCTTTCCCAGATCCATCAAAATATGATTGGATAATTCATTTAGGAGCAATTTCTAAAACTACTGAAACAAATGTAAACAAAATAATGAAACAAAATTATGACTTTAGTATGAGGTTGTTACAATTATGTGATACTATGGGAACAAATTTTCAATACGCCAGCTCTGCTAGTGTATATGGAACTACAGGAAATTTTAATGAAGAAGGTCCTGTTTATCCTATGAATGCTTATGCATGGAGCAAATATTTCTTTGATCGTTTTGTAGAATCTGTAGATAAAGATGGATTTCAAATTCTTGTTCAAGGATTTAGATATTTTAATGTGTATGGTCCTCATGAAGAAGATAAAAAAGATCAGGCGTCACCTATAACTAAATTTACAAAACAAGCTAAAGAAAATAAAGTAATTAAAGTTTTTGAAAATAGTGAAAATTATATGAGAGATTTTATTTGTGTAAGTGATATATGTAAAGTACATGAACAAATGTTAACAACAGATACAAGTGGTATTTTTAATGTAGGTACTGGTAAGTCTACTAGTTTTTTAAGAATAGCTAAAATTATTGCTGAAAAATATAATGCCAAATTAGAAACAATACCTATGCCAATAAATTTAAGCAAACAATATCAAACTTATACTTGCGCCGATTTAACAAAATTAAATAAACATATAGACATTAATTGGAAAACAGTTAAGGAATTTATCGATGATCAATAAACTAGGTAAAAGAGAAATGGGTTGGGGCTATGAATTAATATGGGCATCCAGCGACAAATACTGTGGAAAAATTATGGTGTTTACTAAAAAAGGTGCAAAATTTAGTATGCATTTTCATAAAGACAAAGATGAAACTTGGTTTTGTAATAGTGGAGTATTCAAATTACATTGGATTGATACTAAAGATGCAACCTTATATACTAAAGAATTTAAAGAAGGTGAAACTTGGTACAATCCACCATTAATGCCTCATCAATTAGAATTAGTATCTGATCATGGTAGCGTATCCGAAGTTAGTACACCTGATCATTCTGAAGATAATTATAGAGTTATAAAAGGCGATAGCCAATCCAAAAAAGACAATCCTGAAAAGAAATAATTACGCTTGAGCTTCTGACCAACGCAGTGTAACTGTACCGTTAATTGCTCCAGAACCTGATGTTCTATATACGTTAATTGCTAACACATCTGGACCATTAGGAAATGTTCCTCTTCCACCTAATGTAGTATTAGTCAATTCCTTGATCGGAGCAAGAGATAATGTTGCTCTTTCACCCGGTTGTGCAACGAATGAAAAGATCGTTTCACCTGGTTGTGCATATGGTGGATTACCAAATAAGAACGTTACATTTGCACCTGCGGCAATAGCCCCGGTTGATGTTTGTGAAAACGTTACTTTATAATAAGTTGTACCAGTAGCAACTGGACCATATCTTTCTAATGGGTCCACACTAATAACAGATGTATTAGCTGGAAAATTAGCGTCTTGTAATTCTGTACCTTGTGTGGCATTTGAAGATTCCCATGAAGTTGGATCCATGTACAAGAAGTTAGTATTAGTTAATGTACCTCCCATAGAAAACGTAATAGTTGTTGCCATTGGGATACCACCGTGATTATTACTGTAGTATGCTAGGAAGTAATAAGAATATTCATAAAGCTCTGTAATAACTGTGCCTGCTGGGAAACTACCACCACTTACTGAATCTCCTACTTTAATATTTCTGCCATCAAAACCATTATTGTTACCTGGGCCATCTTCTTTTAACCAGTATGAATAATTATTATACCAAGAACCCATGTTCCACCAGTTATTTGTTACAGTAGTTTGAATTGCCGCCGATGTTGCCGCTGTTTGTGTAGTTTGAGTAGCTCCACCGTTCCAGTTAACCGAACCACCTGCCGCTATTTGAGCAAACGATGGTTGACCACCTTGTGCAGTTCCTGACAGTCCCGCCCAACCTATATCACTTGGATCTAATGGATAGTTTTGAGGATTAAGCACTCCTTGTACGACCAGTGAACCTGGATTACTAGCTTCAGGTTCTGTTGTAATTTCTATACCTTCAAGTAGCAACTGGGCTCTGTTAAGCAAGTCTCTATCTCCAAGGTCTCCTGTTAAAGCGTTAGCAACTGATGGTGCTAATCTTATTAGGAACACAGTTTTTTTAATAGTTTCTAATTCTATATTCGTTGCCGCATAACTAAACAAATATCCACGTTCTTCATCAAAGTTACCATCTGTTATGTAAGATGATCCCCAGTGAGATATAATTGGACTTGCCGAGTTACTAATTAATACAACTCCTGTATTTCTAAAGTGTTCAGCCGCCACTCCTGCTGTATATGATCTGGTAGCTCCTGCAGAAAAGTTAGTTAATTGAGTTGCTCTAGTAACACCTGTTAATTTATTACCAGTAATACCTGTGTATGTTATAATTTCATTGTCTATATAAAGCGTTCCGCCATTTGGTGGAAAGAAAGAAGCATCTACTAATCTAATTTCAGTACCAGTTGTTGTTAAATTATCTGAAAGTTTACCATTAGGACCTTCATTTGTAACTTCATAACGCACAGATAGGTTACCTGTTCTCATATATGCTTCTGTATTGACGTTAGAATTTCTCATTCTGTGTGCGAAGATAAAGTTACCATCACCACCTCTAGTCATAAAGTCAATAAATCCTGCTCCATACCAGGTCATTTGTAAACCGATCATCTGCATCTTAGATACATTTAAATCATATCCACTAGGCCCAGTTCCATTGACAGGGTCTAAATTCCAGTTATCTTGTTTAACTTTTTTATTAAATACTAAACAACTTTTAACACCAGATGAAGCATTAACTCCTCTATAATCTGGAGTAACATTCATTGTTACATTATCCGTAACACTAGATACAACGTGAGTCATACCTCTTATTACTATTCTATCACCAGCTTTTAATTGTTCTCTAAATCTTGTTCCTGTACCTGTAATTGCATTAGAATCAGGATTTACTTCAATTGTTCCTGCTAATTGTAATGTAGCTGATCTTTGTACAACATTTAAGTTTACACCATCATATTCCCAGAAAATACCATTTTGATCATCAAAGATTCCTGATCTTACAGTTGCACCATTCCATTTTTTTAATGATAATTGTGGTTGGGTTTTAAATTCTGGAGTTAACATACTTAAAGTACTTTGAGCAGTAATTTTAAATGTTCTTTCATTTACTATTTGAGTTACTGTATAATCATCATTAAATTCTTGTTGTGCTATTCCAATTATTGTTATAATTGCACCAACTTGTAAACCGTGGTCAACTTCATCTGTAGTAACTGATATAACTGAACCAAGTGATTTACCTTCTGCTACGACATTTAAAATATCATATGAAGGAGCAAACAAGGCACCCGTTGTATACATTACACCTTTACCTGATTGATATCTAATATATTTTTTAGATTGTCTTATTGCCTGTGCACCGTGTTGTGGTCCACCTGTTCCTAATTGTACACCTCCATCAAATGGTCTATGTATGAAGAATGAATCTGGTCTAACATATACGAATCCAGACCAGTTAAGATCTGTAATTTGTCCTGGAGCTCTAGCTTGGAATCTTAATTGATTAGTTGCTGGAAGTTCTGTAACAAGGAATGGTCCTGATGCTAATAAGTGATTATTACTTCCATCATCAGATCCAATAGTTACTAAGAAACCATCTCCTGGAACTAAACCGTGTGGTGTTAAAAATTGTACTTGCATAGTTGCTATCGCACTATAAGTTATTGTAGATGAAGAAGGTAAAGTCTGTGTAGTTGCATCTGATATAGTAATAGATGAATAAACTGTTACTCCTGTTCCTGTTACTGCACTACCTGAGTGAGTACATTGTGTTATACCACCAAATGAATTTACAGCTTGAACAGTAATACTGCAATCATGCGTAGGTGTTCCTCCACCTAAACTTGAACCGGAAACTACAATTTGATCTCCTACATTATAATCTGTTCCTAAACTAGAAACTGTTGCTTCTGTATATGTAGTTGATGAATCGTTTGTGTATGATCTAGTTATATAGAATACTCCTCCAACACCAGCTTGAGCTCTATTACCTCCAGTTATTAATGTTCCTACAGCACCAGTACCTGTGTTAGCACTTCCAGTAACAGTTACGCCTGTAATTCCTCCTGTTGCTACTGCATCTATTGATGTAATTTCTGCTGATAAATCATTTCCAGGTGATGCACCATATAATGATGTTCCTGGAATTTTAACTATTTGTCCTACCCAGAAATTTGAACCTGCTTGAGCTATTGAAGATATTGTATAATTTCCACCTGATATTGCTACGTCAAATGCTTCACCTTGACCTACTCTTTTTGTTGTAGGTGAATTTGTAAATGTTTGAGTATTAGCCGCGGTTCCTGTTACTGCACTAATGGCTGTAATACCACCGCCACCGTCAACTGTTGAAATAGTAAATGAAGCGTCATTGGCGGCTGTTGCACCACCTAAGTGTGTTCCTAAAATTGTTATTTGTTCTGTTCCTACAAATCCTGTTCCTGCCGCTACTACTGTGGCTGTATAAGCTGTTCCTATTCTTTGAATTGTAAATGTTGCTCCTGTACCTGATTGGTTTGTAGTCCATCCTGGTATCGTTGAACCATCCCATTCTGGTATTGCCGTATATGTTACGTCAGCATCTGTTCCTGTTCCACTAACAGCTAATCCTGTAATAGACCCGTCTGCGTCTACGCTAGACACTCTAACGTATGCATCATTGGTCGTATTAATTCCGCCCAAAGCCGAACCAGAAACTTCTAACATATCATTTACTACATAAGCTAATGATTCAGGACCTGGTACAGCATTACCAGTAGTTGTCCAGTTGCCTTGTACAACTGAATCATTGGCTCCTAATGCTGTAGCCAATGTAATTGTTAAATCATGTGTAGGTGTTAAACCACCTAATGTTGTTCCTAATATTTTTAATTCTTGACCTAATGTATAATGTTCTCCAATTGACGTTGCTGTAATATTACTGTAGCTGGCACCAACTGGATTAGTAATACTAAATTTAACTCCTGAACCTACATAGTTGTTAGCTGATGTTAATCCAGTCCACGATTTTGTGTTTACGGCTGTACCTGTAGGTGTAACACTTGTTATTCCACCTGAACCGTCTACAGATGCGACTGTTAATGTACAATCATTTGTTGTTGACGCACCACCTAAATTACCACCATCAATTGTTATAGTATCATTTTGTGCGTAATTTGTTCCTAATCCTGTTATAACTGCTGAATAAGTTGTACCTGTTCTTGTTACGTTAAATTGTGCTAATGTACCTGAACCACTTGTGGTAAATGCTGGTGCAGTATACATTACTACTGCATCAGGAGCCGTACCTGCAGATGAATGACCTGTTATTACTCCTGAACTTTCACCAGTAACTCTAATTAATAATTCATTAGCATCTCCAGTTCCATCAAATTCTGTTCCTGCAAATCTTAATGAATCATTAACAATGAAACCAGTTCCACCGCTTGTCATTGTAACGGCACTAAAAGTATTATTCAATATTGTTACGTCCCAAATAGATCCAGCACCACCACCGCCTGCGTATTGTGGAGCTATATCTGTATATGTTTTACTTGCCAATGCTACTGTATATGTTCCACCTGTTTTAGTAATATTAAATGTTCCGTCTGTTCCTACGCCACCTGGTACACTACCAGTTGCGCCTGTTACCGATCCTGTTCCGTCAAATGAAGATCCTGAATAACTGAAAGAAAGAATTTCTCCTGCAGTATCTACACTATCTACATTAATTGTTAAATCGTTTGCTGGTGTTGATGCACTTAAAGCCGTTCCAAGAATTGTTATTGCATCACCTACTTGATAATTTAATCCAGTTACAGATATTGCAACAGTATAAGTTCCACCAGTCCAACTTACATTCCAAGTTGCACCTGAACCATTTGGTGATCTGTTTAATCCAGCAACATTTTGATAAACTGTTTGATCACCTATTAAACTTGATTGTAAAGGACTTGATAAAGTTAAAACCATTCCATTAATGTTTATAATATTTGCACCAAACCCATCACCTCTGTCCATTACAGAATTTTGTAAAATACCTGCCGCATCTACGACTTCAACTTGAGTTACACCTGGAGCATAATCTCCTTTAATTTTTGGACTAATTAAAGCTCCACCGGAACCTATAATTGCTGTAATTTGTGTACCAGTTGCGATACCTGTTCCTGTAACTGGTGCTCCTGTTGGAGGAGCTGTTCCAGTAAATGGAACAATTGTTTGTCCTGATAATACTTTTAATGAAGTTGCAATTGATCCACTTGATCCTTGAGTTACAACAGAAAACGATGGTTCTCCTAAATCTGCTCCAGTATAAAATGCACCTTTACGCATTTGAGTAAATTTAGTTGATATGAGCTGTAAGTTTGATGTTCCTACTTTTGCTTTTGCATAGTAATTAAAAATTTTATTAGATGTTATAGTATTTACAACAAATGAACCTTGTGCTCTACCTGCCCCTTCTACTCCTGATCCTGAAAAACCGGTAATAGTTAATGGACCTCCAGCTAACATGGAGTGAGGACCAACTGTTGTTACAGTTATTAATGATGCACCAATTCCATTTGTTCCAGTTGATGCGTCAGTTGTTACTGATGCGACATCTATATCTGTTCCCGGTACCTCGTAAATTGATGGATAACCTCTTTGTGTTGCAATCGCTTGCCACTTGGTTGGCTGAAGACCATATTCAAAGTCAGCATCTATCATTGATTTTGGTGCCGAAACTCTAAATCTTTCAACTGAATCAGTACCAAAATCAAATGGTCTTGTTTTAAGATATAAGTCTTCTATAAAAATTGATACTGCATCATCTAATGCGTGTGTACTAGTATCAGCATTTAAAAATATTGTAGTTACAGTATCAGCACCTTGTAAGAATGTTTCAAAATCATCATCAGTTTCTTTTTCATATTCAACTGTACATCCAAGACTTGCATCTGCAAAATTGTATAATACAGTATTTCTTGTAGTGTTTGTAATTAATAAAATATCTTCATGATTAACTTGTCCACCTGGATTAACAACTTTTAAGCTAGATACTTCATTTTTTTCTAATGTTGGTAAATTATCTAAACCAAATTCTTTTACATCAGCAATAATATTTGACAATGTTACTATTCTACTTGCCGCATTTGATTCAGAAAGATTTCCATCTGTAAATTGTGTAGTAACAACTGGGCTTTGTTTTGATCTTGTAACTGCACCTGTAGTAGCACTTACAAAAGTATGTGCTGTTGTATTAGTTGATGTTCCTACGTTTACAGTAATTGAATCTGCACTTATTCCTGTAACTAAAACTGGTTCATTATAGGCATAGTCAGCCCCACCTGGTGCATTCGAGCCTGATGCTCTTGGATATGTATGATTTGTTGCATGGTTATCCATTGCACACGTAAACGTCAAACTATTTGTATTAATTCTAATATATTGACCAGCTATTATTGGATGTGATCCAAGAGTTAATGTCATTACTCCAGTTGTAGGTGTGTATACTGCATTTGTTGGAGTGAAGTTTACTGATCTATTTGCTAAAACGTAATTAGTTATTAAATCTCTAGCCCAATTTGTTGCGGCAATTTCTGGTTGTCTATCACCATCTATCTGAGGAGTTGTCCCAACCCAGAATTTAGAAGCAATAAATCTTGTTTGTTTGTTACCATTGTAACGTAAATCATTAAGATATGCATCAAGAATAAATTGATAATCTCTATGACACTTATCTATATTATAAGTAAAATTTTCAAATTTATAAGAGCTACTTATTAAAGTAGGTAATTGAAGATAACCATGGTCAACTGTATTAATTAATTGACCTAATTTTGTATCATAATCTGTAACACCGGCACTTTCAGCATTTGTTCCTGTTAAATCTTGTACTGTTCCACTTTTTACGGATCCAGAAGAAGCACTTACAAAAGTATGTGCTGTTGTATTACTTGATACACCAACATTTACAGTAATCGATACTGAATCTGAAGCTGTAATTTTAACTGGTTTATTATAAAAATAATCAGCTCCACCTGGTGCGTTCGAACCAGACGCTCTTGGATAACTGTGATTTGTTGCATGATTATCCATAGCACACGTAAAAGTTATACCAAGTGTACTAATTCTAACAGATTGTCCAACTATTAAAGTGTGAGCACCAATAGTTAAAATCATATCACCAGTTGTTGGCGTATATGTTGCTCCTGTAGGAGTGTAATTTGTACTAGTTTGTAAAGAACTAAATGCAGTTCCTGGTAAAATATAATCTTTTATAAGTGTTCGCATATAACCCCAATATGCGATCTCAGGATCTCCACTATTAGCTAATTGAAGTACACCATCTATAAAATATGTTCCTGTTTGAATTCTTAAATTTTCATTACCACCATATCTAACGTCATGTGCAATAGCATCTACTACTTTTTCTACATCTGCTTCTATAGTGTCTTCAGTTTTAGTGAAACCGGCAAATGGCGCAACGTTACCTGCAACTTGTGCCGCCACCCAAGCCCATACTTCATCTTTAATAAAAGTTCTATTGTTTGTAATTCTGTTAGATGTATTAGGATATATATCTGCTTTAGTATGTAAATTTGTTTTTTCTAAGATGTACCCCATCAACTCATCTTTAATCCACTCTATGTTTTTAGAGATAAGATTGTGAGCAATAGGATAATTATTCCCGCTTTTAGGAATTCCTGTTTGAAATATATAATTTTTTAATTTTTTCTTAGCCATTTAAATTATTTCTTTGCACACTCACACTGTTTGTCTTCCGTACATAAACATGGATTGCAAGTACAATTTTCACATTTACATTTTTCGTTTTCGCAAGCCATTTTTTATACTCCTAACGCAATAGAATAAACCATACTAATTGCGTCCACATAAGTTTTATTGGTCAAGTGTTTACCTGTTGCAGGTGCATCATCGCCCGTTGCGGATAAAAATCCAGCATTAGCAGGTGTCGTTGTACCAATTGTAGTACTATTTAACGTTCCTGCCGTCGAAACGAGAGTAGAAAAGGCCCCAGCTTTAGGAACAGATTGCCCTATAGTTACATTATTTAAAACTCCTGTTGCTGTGGGATTAATTGTTAGTGTTCCACTTATTTGTGGGCTTATAGTTACGTCTGAATTAGGTGTTATTGATACTTCACCAGATGTTGTTAAATTTGATGCATTAACATTTACATTGTTTATAGTACCACCGCCAGTTGGATTAATATTTACTGTACCAGTACCTGTAGGACTAATTGTTATAGTCGCATCTACACCTGAACTTATTAAATTTCCTGTATTAAGAATAGAACTAAATGATCCAATTCCTGTTACTGTAGGATTAGTTACATTAATTGCCGCATTAGGTATTTTGTCTCCGTCACCATAAAATAGTTTATCTGGGGCATCAATTGGTACTATAAAACTTAAAAGTCCTTTAGTTTTTGCTTGAGCTTCTGCTCCTGATACAGTTGAAGCTGTAGGGATATCTAAAAATGAACTAGGTGTTGCTGTTTCATTTACTTTTGTTTGAATACTTGTTTTTACAATTCCTTCCCAAGATTGTGCTACATTAGGATAGCCATATAATGCTACTGCACCTGAATTATAAGAATATAAACTTGCTCCATCACTTTGTAGTGTTCCAGATGTTAATTTACTTTGACTAGAACCAACGGCTTTTGCCCATCCATATATTGTAGTTGCCGCTGTTAAAATAGTTTCGCCTGCTACAACTCCACCATTAAATGGATATGCTAAATCTTCTTCACCATGAAACATTACAATTTTTGATTTAGTTAAAGGTGTTACAGGTATCCAAGAAACTGCTGTTGAATCTCCTAGATTAGATAAAGCCATTTTGTAGAAAATGTTTGTATTTTCTCTATATTGATCTTCATTGAATAATGCTGATTCAATAATTACATTTTTAATATTTGTTTTTGTTGTTTGTAAAGCATATTGGTGTGCCATTTGACCACCAAGTCCTTGCCCATGAATTGAAATTTCTCTTATATCTACGTTATCAAAAGTTGCTAACTTATCTACTATTGCATCTAGATATGCTATATCATCTGCTTTACTAGATGAATACCCAACATTCCATTCTTTACTATAACCTTGAGGAGCAACTATAATTTTATCTGTTAGATAATTTAAATGTGTAATAGCATTTCCAGATGATTGATTTGCATTATGTAAAGATATAATTACAGGAATTTGTTTACCTTCTAAGGATGTTCCAACAGTATTAGGTACAACAACAGTTACAGGTCTACTATATGCTGTTGTTTCTTGTTGCCAAGTTTGTTGAACTGTCCATGTATCAGTTGAAAGATTTTGTCCATTAATACTTGTAGTATGTGATAACCCAGTATTATAAAGCTCACCAGGTACTGTATCATTGTTTGTATCAGCTGAAAAAATATTAAATGTAACAGATGTAGTATCAAGGCTAAAAACGTAAGTTGTACCTCTTTTTAAATCAATAACAGGATTTGACCCTAAATTATTGCTTTCTTTATCTGTAATACTAAAATTATTTGAAGATTCTATAACTGAATAATCTATAGAGTCAGTCGCAGTTGGAGTATATGTATCAGTAATTGTTCTTACTATTACATTACCAAGATTGTCAACCGTAAATCCTGGACTCTTAAATCCATAGTTTGCTTCAAACTGTTTATAATTTACTGCCATAGTCTCTATACTCTATATTTATCAAAATTTAACTTCATATATTATGCACCACCTACTAAAGCATTCATTGTTTGATAATATGTTGCTTTGAAAATAGCTTTTGCACCGTCATATTTTGTTGTTGATGTTTTTTGTTCAGGATCTAGTTTTAATTCTACATAAGAATCAGTAACTGTACTAGTTAATTTTACTAAATCATTTCCTAAATTTGATCTTCCGTAAATTGTTACAGAACTATTTGAAGGGCTACCTACTACTAGTGCTCTAATAATTTCTTTATTATTAGTATCATAGTCTATAGATATTGTATATTCTGCAGAACAAAAAGTTGCAAAGTGAAATCTGTCTAAGACTAATCCTTCTACAACTACAGCATACGGGCCATTATATGAAAAATTTAACCCATTTTTCATTAATAGCGTATTTTTATCGCCTTTTCCAAATAGTTTTGACACATCAAACATATGAAGATTCCTTCTTTAAGTGTATTTACCAATTGTATCTAGGATAAAGTTTAAAGTAGATATTGGGCTTAACGGGTATTTTTACCGTGTTTTATCATTCTATTGACAGATGCAATAACTTGTTGCTCTTGTTGGTCATTCATCTCCATAATACCCTCATTTATACGGTCTGAAAATTCATCTACAGTAATTCTTATAGGGCTATAAACACGGTCTTTTTTACCTAGATCAATAATATCGAATTTTTCATAATCTGGAAATGATGTATTAATAGGAAATGTAGATCCTATAATAGATGTTGTAGTTGTATCAAAAGCATAAGCCATATGTGCCCCTACACTATCACATCCTACAAAGTGATCACATTGTTTTATTACACCCATCCATATTCTAATATGTACATTTTGTGGTGTAGCTACTGGTGATGACATATGTTTATTAAATTCTAATGGTGTTTCAGTCATAATTATTACAGCATATTTTTTAGATAACTTTCTTACTATATTATAAAGATTTTTAGTTTCCATACTTCTACCTGTAATATCAACTATATCTTTATCTTCTTTTCTAACACCTCTTCCAAAGGGTTGAATAACAATTATTTTATCTTTTTTGCATTTTTCTTTTACTTCTGTTAACATTTTTCGAGCATATAATAATTCATCTTTGCTTAATTTTATTGTTGGTTTTTGTAATTTTCTTATACCTTTATTATTAATTGCAATATCATATGCTTGAGCAAGACTACATTTTTGAGTATAGTATTCCCATACTCTATATGGTTCAGGATTAACACAATTTCTGTCTTTTATTAATTCTTTAAAAAGTCCTTTATGCCAATTATCATATGTTCTATAATATAATGAAGGATGACCTTTTAAAGCATCAGATCCACCTTCACAAATTATTACAAAATCATCATTAGGATTTTCTTTTTCAAAATTTTCTAATGCAGGTATGGAACTAATCATTCTTCCAGCACCACCATTTAAAAAAATAGCACTATTTCTTGACATTTTTTACCTTTATCATTTTTCCATATTCTGGAAGATACAAATATTCTAAAAGAGATTGTTCTAAAGTCCATATTGCGTCTTCTAATGTTTCTACAAGAGGTTCTCCTGCTAAATTAAATGACGTATTAAACACTATTGGTATTTTTGTTTGATTATAAAACTCTTTAATTAATTTATAATATAGTGGATTTTGTTCTTCTTTAACTGTTTGTATTCTGCAAGTACCATCTACGTGTATAATAGCAGGAATTTTTTCTGCTATTCCTTCTTGACAATTTACAGCATACATCATATAAGGACTTTCTTCCATTCCTTTTAAATCAAACCACTCATGTGCGTGTTCATGTAATATGGATCCTGCAAATGGTCTAAAATATTCTCTTCGTTTAACTATATTAACAAAATCTTTACCATCTTTAAATGTAGGATCAAATAAAATACTTCTGTTACCTAATGCTCTTGGACCACTTTCTGATTTTCCTTGAAACATTGAAACAATATTTTTTTCTGTAATTAATTTAACTACATCTTTATCGTTTGCGTCCATCAATTCAACACCAGGTTTATTTGCTAATTTTTCTATTTCTTCTAATGTATATTTTCTTTCTGGACCTTGACATAATGTAGTAAGTGGTCTTTTTGTCATATCTTCTGACATACCATAATAAAATAAAAGAGCCGCTCCAATGGCTGTTCCGGCGTCATTTGATACTGGTTCAACAAATAAATTAATTCCATCTTTTCTTAAAGACTCAAGATACCAATAATTTGCTACACAATTTAATCCATATCCACCAGATAATACAACATTTTTTTGACCTGTCATTTCTACAGCTTTATAAATTAATTTTAAAACTTCTGCTTGAGTTTCTGTTTGACAAGCATAGGCTAAATCTCTTCTATTAGGTAGTTTAGTAACATCAGGATTGTCTGTAGGTGTTTCATCTAAATAATCATAAATGCCTTCATTTACTACTGCCGCATTAGGATATGTAGGAATTATTAAATGTCTATTAGATAAAGACATATATTTTATTTCATTATGAAATAATGGAGGAATTCTATCATTAGGTTTTCCATAAGGAAATAATCCCATTGTTTTTCCTGCTTCAATGGCAGAGAATTCACAGTATTGAGTAACTGCTTCATAAACTTTAACAATTCCTGCTACATCTGAAAATAAACATTCATGAGTTTTACCAGGTTCTCCCATTTTAGATGAATCCACGTTTTTCATATGTGCTCCAGGAGATGCAGTACCAGTACCATAGTGTTTCCATACAGTTGTTATATTATTAGGATATGAACAATCAAAAATAGATTCTATTTCAAACATCCATAAATCTCCTGTAAGTTTATTATTAACAGGCATAAAAGTTCCTGCTCCATCAACAATAACTGAACAGGCTTTATCGAATCCACTTCTATAAAAAGCACAACCGGCGTGTAACTTATGATGGATATGACTTAGGTCAATTACTTGTGGGTGTTGTTGTAAATCTGCTTTTCTATCTATTAAACCTAATTTTCTTGCTAACCCTGTGTATACATCATCATGAGTATAATCAACTTTACCAGTAGTAGGATCATCTAATGATTGTGTATGAGCTACAATTAAATAATCTATTTTGTCAGTATATTTTAATATTTCCATCATTGAACGATATGGACCACCATCGTATTTGTGTCTAGATAATCTTTCTTCTTCTATTGCATATATAATTTCTCCATCTTTTAATAGACATATACCTCCGTTATGTCCTCTGGCTATTGCCGCAATATATCCGGTTTTATTCATTTTCTTCCTCGTCAGTTTTTTGTTTTCCTAATACTACATTTACAATATAATTTTCTACTTCATCTGACATCCACATTAATTTTTCATTGTGTCTACTAACTTGTTCATCGGGTGTTATTCTTATTGGATCATATTCTCTATCTATTTGTCCCATATCTATAATATTAATTCCTTTTGTTTTAGGATATGATGTATTAATTGGGAACGTTGCACCAACTACTACTGTTGCTTCTGTTCCACCTATATAGGCTAAATGTTGACCTACACTATCACAACCTAAAAAATGATCACTATTTTTTATAATTGCTAACCATTTTCTTAAGTCAATTCCCTCAGGCATTGCTATTTCATCTGGATATTTTTCACCTTTTAAATCAATTCCAAATTCTGCCATTAATATAATTGCATAATCTTCTGCTTGTAATTTTCTTATTATACTTTTTAGATTTTTAAATTCCATACTTCGACAAGTTTTATCTACAAAACTATTATCTATTTGTTGAATCCCTCGTCCAAAAGGTTGTAAAACAATTACTTTTTCTTTTTTAAGTTTATCTTTAATTTCTTTAACTGCTTTTTTCCCTGCAAGTAATTCTTCTTGACTTAGATTAATTGTAGGTGCTGATAATTCTCTAACACCTTTGTTATTAATTAAAATATCAAATGCTTGAGTTATATTACATTTTTGATTATAGTATTCCCATACTCTATATGGCTCTAAACTTATTACATCCATTTTTACAAGTTTAGTGTGGAATAAATTTTTATGACCATAGTCAAATGTTTTAGAATCTAATGTTGGATGACCATCTAAGATATTTTGGATACCTTCTATTACTATAATAAAATCTTTGTCGTTAGATTCATTATAGTATTTTTCAAGGGCAGGGATGGCACAAATTATTCTGCCCATTCCCCCATTTAAAAAAAATGCTTTTGGTCTAGATATTGGATTATTTTCAGTCATAATTAGATTAACACTATTACTTATTAGGTACGAATAGTGTAACCTAAAATTCTTGAAATGTGATTAGAAGTATTAAATTATGATACGTGAGGCATTGGTTTGAAAGGAATCTTCCAATGGTCAACTGCCGCGTATTTTGTAGGAATATTTTCTACGTATGCTTTGTGATCTACAATTGTTTGTCTTTGTGCCGCTGTATATTTTGTATCTGCCGTATCTGCATCAAGATCAGCTTGTAAACCATCAGCTAATGGTCCTAAAGAATCTAAGAACATTTGTCTAGTTAATGCGTGTGTTCTCATTAGAGGTTTAACAAAAGAACCAGCTGTATATTTCAATGTACTATGTAAATAAATTTGGTTTAGAACGCTATTTTCTTGCCAAGTATATGTCCAAGTTTCTGGATTTCCGTCATCATCATTTGTTCCTAATGATTCTTCATAAGGCTCAACTGCACCAGTTGTATATCTTCCTGTCATAAAAGACGCTTCAAAAGGATTTGCTGTAGCGTCAATTACAATTGCACTACAACCTGCTGGAACTGGATTAGCTTGAGCGTTCAATTCGTCCATTGAATCTGCTTCACAAATTGCGTTAATAACCCAATCATTTGCATCAACTATTACTTTAACGTATTTAAATCCAGTATAGTTTGAAGCATGAACAGTATTATCTGAAAAGTTGTCCACGTATGGTTTATTTGGCATTTCAATATTAAACGCTTTTGTTATCATAATCTTTGTTCCTTTGTTTTAACTATTTATCCTACTCCTGCAATTATTATGCCGAAGCTATAAACTTAATTCTAACTCCTCCGTGTCCTCCACGGATTCCATGGTCTCTAACACTGGAGCATGCCATTGGCGGTAGACCACCTGCTCCTGTTGGTAAGAGATTAGCACATCCTTGTGATTCATAACAACCGCAAGATCTGTCTGATCTCCAACAATAAGATCTTGGATTACCTTGTCTTGGTGATTTAGTAGCCAAATTAAGAGCCGCATAATATTGGAATAATTGGTTACCTGACCATTGCGACATAGGTGTTGCATCTGATTCTGTTTGGAACGTAATTAATGATCCATTTTCCGCAAAAAGTCCTGAAGGTATAGGAGCGTGTCTTTGGAAGTAACATTTACAGTTAGGGCAACAGCCGAACCAACTAGTACAGCCTATTTGTCCACAACAATTTATATCTCCACCATATGCTAAGGCTTCCCATGCACCATTACACCAGTTACAAGTCATTCCACAATTGTCATTGTTACATCTATTAGTACAGAAACCTTCTGCACTGTAACAACAATAGAAAGATGTACCAGTTGTACACATAGCTTTTCCACCATATCCACCTCTTGCACACATACAACCATGGCTAGAAGCAGTAGTTGTTATATAACATATTTGAGTTGGATCACTACATCCTGAGTGACATAGTGGGTGAGCAAAACAAGCCATTCCTAAAGTACCTGTAATTGTATCACCTTGATTTACTTGAATTGTTTTTTTAGAATATGCTCCTGAATTACCTGGTAATCCATCTCCGCAACAACACATACGAGCACCAGATCCACCAGCTCCCCAAATTTCTACGATAGCTTTTCCATCTGCTATAGCTGTCCAACAAATACCATTACAAAAATTAGCATGTTGAGTACCCGGAGAATATGCATAAATGTAACCTTTTTCTAGGTTACTTTCTGACATAGTTGCCGGTTGTCTTGTTGTTAATATGTTTTTTAATGTTGCCATAGTAATATTTATTCCTTTTTACGAAGCTATAAATTTAATTCTTAATATTCCGTTTCCACCTCTCCATGCGTGATCTCTTACACTATCACACGGTGTTGGTCCTTGTCCTGGTACTCCTCCTGGAAAAAAGTGAGTACATCCTTGATGTTCATAACAACCGCAAGAGGTATTACTTGTCCAACAAGCATTCCTAGGTGAACCTTGTGTAGGACTTCTTGTCATTAAATTAAGAGGTTCCATAACTCCCATAATTCCGCCTGAACCTGAGTGCTTAATTTTTCCACTACTTTCATCCATTGCGTATTGAACTTCTCCACCGCACTCTGAAACCATTCCAGGTGGAACTTTAATTACTTGAACAAATCTACAGTTACAGTTGACCCTACATCCTCTAAAGTAATAACAACTAAATCCACCATAACAGTTTGTATCTCCGCCATAAGCGAATGCACAATAATCTGCACCGTCATAAGTGTTTCCACCATCATCTCTATAGTTACAAATTATACCACAATAAGTACTGCCAGCTTGGGTATTACAATAATTTTGTGCTGTGAAACAACAATAAGGTGAATTACCTGTAGAACAAATAGAACATCCTCCTTGACCACCTTCAGAACAAATACATCCATCTGTGGCGTTGGCAAACCAACAAACTTGAGTTGGTTCTGAACGTCCTCTGTGGCTAATATTCCCCGAGTTACCGCATGATAAACCAATAATTGAACAAACAAAACAATCTGCCCAACTTGCACCAAAAGCCGCTAGTTGTTTTTTAGCATAACCGCCTGGGTTACCTGGTAATCCAAATCCACAACAACACATTTCAGCACCTGATCCAGCCGCTCCCCAAACTTCTAAAAGTGCTGTACCGTTTGCAGGTGGTTTCCAACATATGTGACATTGGAAGTTTGTGCCATAATCGTTGCCTGGATAAAAAGTATAAATTGTACCTTTTTCCAGGTTAGTTTCTCCAGCCGCTATCCCATCATATTTTGTTTGCAATAATGTCGTTAATGATGCCATAATATTATCCTATTATCCATTTAATTCTAACTCCACCATGGCCACCTCTGTTTGCGTGATCTCTTACACTACCGCAAGGCATTGGTCCGTGACCTCCCATTCCTACTGGAACGTGTGGTATACATGGATCTGCTTCATAACAGTTACAAGCCTTACTTGCTCCCCAGCAAGTTGACCAAGGTATTCCACCAGTTGGGAATCTTCCAGCACCTAGTGCCGCTTCTAATTGGTGACCTCCGTGACCTGACCATTGTGAAAATCCATTATTATTTTCTGTATTGTAAGTGATATATGCTCCGTCTTCACTGAACATTCCTGCCGGTGTCGGAGTGTGCCAGGTGAATTGACAAGGACAACTTGGGTGACAGGCAAATGCTGATACACAAGAAGTTCTTCCTGGACACATTACATTTCCGCAATATGCTTGAGCGATATGTTTTCCATCGCACATATTACATATAATACCGCAACGATCGTTTTCAGTTTTTGTTACACAAAAACCGTTTGCTTTATAACAACAATAAAATGATTCGTTTGAAGAACAGTAAGAAACGCCACCTGCTCCACCTTGAGCACAAATACAAGTACATCCACTTGCTGTGCCATCTTGGGAAATATTCATGAAAGTTGGTTCAGAGCAACCTCTGTGACATAATGTATCTGCATTACCACATGACATACCAGTACATCCGCAAACATAACCATTAGCCGCTAATGAGATAGTTCTTTTTACGTATGCCGCAGAATTACCAGGTAAGCCAAATCCGCAACAGCACATTTCTGCACCACTACCGCCAGCTCCCCAAACTTCTATTGTAGCCGTTCCTGCTTCTCCAGGGTGAAAACAAAATCCGCAGAATAATCTTGAATAGACGGATCCTTGAGTGTAGACATATATTCTACCTTTCTCAAGATTTTCTTCGCCAAAATCTACGAAATTGTCTTGTTTAGTTCCTAATAATCCTTTTAAACTTGCCATAATAGTTTTTACTTTTTAAACTCCTTACAATTCTTTTAATGGTTAAATGTTATATAATAAAAATATTATACAGCACCTACTATCCATCCATAAGTTGCACCAGTATAGATTAAAGTCATAATAGCACCTGCTAAATCGACCGTTAAATCTTCTGCTGAACCTTGGATAAGAGCACCATTTCTTGCAACTGTAATGTTGTTAGTTCCTGCTTGAGATGTTGCGTCAATAAGTTGTATTGTATCATTAACTAACAAACCTGTACTAATTGGTAGAGTAACTGTAAATGCTCCACCAGTTGAATCAGCAAGAATTCTATCATTAACAGAAGCACTGTAAGTAGTAGAAACTTCTTTTGTAACTACTCCAGCTGTTCCAGTTGTTGAAATATATCTTCCCATTTTTGCGTCCTTTTTTCCTTATTTTAATTATTTATGCATTTTAGACTGATTTAAGTATTATACTATGTATAATATTATATTCCAGTTTCAATGCCCATTGCTACTGCGGCTACGTTAGCGCCTGATGACCATACAACTAGTTTTTGACCAGCTGACATCACTAAACCTGAACGTTCTAATACCCCTGCTGACAGAATTTCAACGTTATGTTCAACGTATTCTGAAGCATCTGGGCTTGCCGCGTCTGCCACTGCCATTTTGATAGTGACAACTTGGTTACCTCTATTGCAGATAGACACAGTAGCTACGGTAAAAGTATCCGCAGGTACCGTGTAAACTACGGTATCGGTACTGGCTACCAAGTCTGCTTTACCTAATCTTCCTGAAGCCATGTGTTTTATCTCCTTGTTTAAATGTTTTTAACTATTTATTAACTATGGATCAAGTAATTCATTGCCAATGGTGCGCCTGCAACTCCTTTTTTGAAGTTAACACCAGCGTTAATTTGTATACTTGCTCCTGTTGTTGTACTTATAGTATTACTAGTGATCACAATTTGACCAGCAGTAATAGTATTTACGTTAATTGCACTTGCGCCACCACCAATTTGTGATGAAACATATGTTCTTATCGCTCTTTGTGTTGGTACAATTTTGTCACTATTTGCCGCAAATGTACCGTCAGTAGAGAATTCGTTAACAGAGGCAGAAGTTCCACCTAATGTTAAATCTCCTAACTGAAGTTCTTGTAATCCTGAAATGTTAAATGCATCTGCATCTAATGATGCAATACCAGTCGCCTGTTGTACTGAGAACAAGTCACCAACTCTAAAGTTACCGTCTTGATCAGTTGCAGTAAAGAATACTCTACCACCACCTCTTTCAACACTTTCTCTTTCTTGATCGTTAGTTCTGTTTGGCGTTCCAGGATAATTTGTCAATGCTTGATTACCAGTTCCTACATCTAAGAAGTCATGTCCTGTTAATCTAACTTGAGAATATCTAAGTTTAACTGTTATCCCAGTACCATGTGCTAGAGCTTGAGCTGTTGACATCTGTGGACTAATTTGTAATAATGCTGAATATGGTGCTTGAGTACCTCGTAATTTTTGTACACTTACTAATTTAAAGTAAGGATTGTTTAATCCTTGTGTAGTTGGTACAGAAGTTAAACCATTTTCAATTACATCATTTAAAGTTTTAATTAAATTTGTAAATTTGTCTTTTACACCTAACTCACCATTATTAGAATTAGTTGTTTGTGATGTAACAACTGGACTTTGTGTTGTTGTCCAGGCTACATTATCCATAATGTAATCATTAATCATTTCTTTTAATTTATTATTAACTGCAACTGCGTATACTTGTTCGCCTGCCGCTAATTGAGAAGTAACACCTTGCCAGTATGTTTTAGCAATTCTTATAGTTTCTGTATTACCACCATATTTTATATCGAATGCCATTGCATCAATTTCATATCCAACATCTCTTTCGCATTTAGTATTTTGAGCGGCGTTGTGTATTCCTGGATAAGCTGTATTAAACCATGCTATTACTTCATCTTTCATGTATTCTTTGTTTGCAGTTAAAAGTGTATATGCATAAGGATATGTTGTAGTTGAAATTCCATCAAATTCTACATTTGATCCTGTTTGTGGAACATCTGACATACCTTCTACTTGAATATATCTTCCTGTTTGGAATTCATCTCTAAATCCACCTTGTGGTGTTGCAACTCCACCTGAACTATATGCTGTAAAGTTTGTAGTGTTTAATCCAGCAGTTAAATCATCATTAGTGTAAACTCCAAATGTGTCTACTGTTAATGTTTTAATGTAATACCATACACCAGTGTTTAATTCTGTCATTCCAACAACACCTGTAAACGTTACTTTAGTTCCTGAAACTAAATTGTGTCCTGCTGATGTAACAACAGCAACAGTTCCTTGTGTAATACCTGTTATGTTTTTACCTGTAGGTGATTCTGTAATTGTTACACTTGCAGTATTATAAGCTGTTCCATATGCAGAGAAAGTAGGTTGACCTAATACACCATCATCTATGAATGATTGTACTGGAGCATCTACAGTATTATTAGGATCAGTAAATGTTACTGTTGGTGCTGAAGTATAACTTGCACCACAATCTATAATTCTTATTGAAGAAATCTTTTCAGAAGTTACAATTGCTCTTGCAACTGCTTGTCTAACTGCTGTACTTCCATCGTTTTGTGGAGCACCAATAACTACTCTAGGTTCTATAGTATATTCTGTTGTAGCATCTAAAAGAGTTTCAACTGATAATCCGCCAAGTCTTTCCCAACCTGATAAATCATCTGAATATTTTTTAACAGTTGCGACTTTACTTGCAGAATCATAAGCATCAATATATGCGTATTGACCAACTCCTTTACCTTTTGTAATCCAAATTGCCATACCTGTGTATGCACCACTGGCATTACTATCTGCGTTAGCTATTGTAATTTGTGTAGCTGAACCTGTTTGTCCATTGTTAGTAGCAGACATATATGTCGCACCACCAAGGTTACTTGTTACTGTATTAGTTTCTAATAATCTAATTTTATAAACACCACCAGTATTATAAGTTGGAGTTTCTCCTGTAATTCCATAACCATCTCCTGATATAGAAAGTGTAGCACTAGAATATTGTCTTCCAGCATTTTTATATTCAAATGCTAATATTCCTTGACCGTCTGTCATTACATTGGCAACATCTGCATCTTCACTATGGTTATCAATTGTTGCTGTTGTAGGAGTTTCTGCTGAATCAACTCCTTCTGCCACGCAACCAAAATCTCCATAAGATGAGTTACCGTTTGTAGCACGAAGTTTTCCACCATTTTCTGATAGATAACCAATGTGTGCGTAATAAGAAAATACTGATACAAGTTCTACTCTACCTAAATTTGTAATCCATGCACCTATACCATCATCGCATAATTGCGTAAAGTCATTTGCAACAACAGAATCAAAACCACCATCGTGTAATGCACCGTCTACTTTTAATCCAGTACATCCTGTTCCGAATGTTGTTACGTTTTGAATATAAGGTGATTTAGAAGTAATCCATACTTCTTCGTGTGTTGGTCCCCAGCCTGGATCTAATGATACAAAAGAACCACCTGTTGGTCTTTTTGTACCAAATTCATTTGCAGAAGCTAATGTTACATTATTCTCAGTAGCATTTACAAAAGTATGTGCTGTTGTATTACTAGATATACCAACGTTTACTGTAATTGTTGTTGCGGCTACAGCCGTAATTAAAATTGCTTTATTGTAATAAGGATCAGATGATCTTGGATAGCTATGTTGAGTAGCATGACTATCTTCAGCACAAGTAAATGTTAAACTATTCGATGCAATCATAACAGATTCCCCTACAGGAATACTATGGCTTCCTATAGTTAATATCATTTCTCCTGTTGCAGGTGTATATGTTGCCGCTGATGTGCTATATTGATCTGTTCCTAATGTTCCTATTAAACCTTGAACTGTCATATTTCTAATTCCAGTTGCATTTCTGCAATAGAACATATCACTTGCACTTGAACCAGTAGAAAGTCTAGAATTAATATAGGCATCTGATGCTTTTAATGATTTGTAATTTCCAGTATATTGTAAGTCATCCATAATTGCTTGAAGATAAATTTTAACATCTGCCAAACATTTAGTTTTAAAGTTACTATGAGATGGATTTGCTCTTTGTACAAATTCTGCAACTTCTAATGCAACAAAATCCATATTTGCTAATAATCTTAATCTTGCATCTGAATAACCTGCATCTGCTTGAGCAGTATTTGTACCTGTTAATGTTGGATCGGCTCCATTTGCATTAACTTTGAAATCTATATGATCGTAAATATTTTGTGCAATCGCCGCCGCCGCTGTTCCTGCCGCACCTGAACCTGCTGGGTTGGATGTATTTTGTGTTAAATTATTTCCTGTTGTAATACTACCAACTACTGTTATACCATCTGCACCAATTGTTGCCGCTGGAATTGTTAAGTTATCATTAATTGCATAATTTTGTCCTGGATTATTAATAGTAAGAGATGTAATTGTGTATGATAATATAGTTACATCCATTGTACATCCAGATCCACTACCACCTGTTACTGCAACGTTATTATAAGTTCCGTTAACAAAACCTAAGTCTGCACCTGGTGTTGTAAAAGTTATAACTCCGCCTACTGGTGTTGGTGTTACAGAAGCATTTGTAACTATATCAGATATAATAGCCTGCATTCTTCCAATACCTTCTAAAGTGAATACTGTATCGCTTGAATCTGTAACTTGACCTGCTGGTTTAACAATTGTTGATCTTAATTCATCTCCTACAATTGCTAATCCTTTTTTAACTGAAAGAGGTAATACTTCTTCATATGTTCCGCTTTTAACAAACAATGTAGTTTGTGGAACTTCTTCTGCAGGTACTCCTGCTATATTTCCTGCCGCAAGACAATCTGTTGCAATTTTTACATAACTTGCAATTTCACCTGATACAGCCGCTTCAGATACATAATCATTATTAATATAATGAGGAACTGTACCTTGTAAAGCAGAATAACCTGCATTATTGGCTACAACTTGTTGTGAAATATAAACTAATCTATTAAGATAAGCTGTTAATTCATCTTTATGATTTACAAATTCTGTTTGTGTTGAAATTCTAAGTGTTGCATATCTTGATTTTTCATTTCCACCATGTCTTAAATCATATAAAAGTGCATCTAACATAAATCCTGCATCTCTTCTACATTTAACAGCGTCGTATGTGTAAGCATTTGTAAATGGTGAAGTATTTCCTGAAATTTGTGCATTAATCCAAGCTAAAGTTTCTTCTTGAATGAATGCTTTGTTTCTTTCTAACAAATAAGTTCCTTGAGGATTTCTTGGTCCTTGTTCAATGCCATGTAAAGCATATCTTAAAGATTTCCAAGGTTTATCAAGAGTTGTTCCTGCATCTGGAGAAGGTTTGTCTTGTCCAGCAGGTCCTACATAATAAACTTGATCTATTGAACCAAAGTATCCCCATTCAGGTAAGTCACCTGCTGAGTTTACAACTAAAGTTTGTCCTGCTTTACCAATTGGTAATCTTGCCGGTCCTGATTGACCATAAATTAAAAGATCACCTTTCGTTGATAATACAGAAGATTCTGCACCACCCGCCAATAATTGCCATGCACTAGTATCAACACCTGCTCCTGGTGGATAGTCTGGTTGATTAATTGTTGATGGACCAACGTTATTTGATGTGTGTTCTGTTATACAAAGGTAACTTGTAGTAGTATTTGTTGTACCTCTTACAATATCTCCTTTGTCATAGGCAGTTGCATTTGTCCAAGCACCTTTCCAATATAATCCTTCGTTAAGTTTATCCCATTTAGTTACATTTGGTGGTCTATTACCTGTTCCATCTGCAATTGCAAGATAAGTGAAACCGCCTAGTCTAACAACGTCACCTTGTTTGTATGCAGTTGCGACATTATAGTCACCTCTTAAATTAAATCCTGTTACAAATAAAGTCCAATCACTTGAGTTATCAGGTGGAAGTTTATTAATATTATTTCTATCTGCAACATAACTATATCCACCGTAAGTAACAAAGTCACCTGGTTGATAATTTGTAGAGTTGCTCCAAGTATCTTCAAATTCAATACCTGGAATTAAAATTGACCAATTAGCTTCATCGGCAGATAAAATTCCTGATGATGTATGTTGTGTTGTACAAATCCAAATGTTTGCACCATATTTTACAACATCATTTACTTTATATCTTGTTGCTGTTGCGTGGTCACCTTTGAATTCAATTCCTTTGTGTAAGGCTTGCCATTGTCCTTGGTTGGCTTCTAAACCATCTGCTTCAGTTGCCGCTGAAGTATGTCCAGTTATAGCAACGTAAATTTGTCCACCATATCTAACGGTGTCATTAACTTTATATCTAGTATTGATTGCCCAGTCACCTGACCAAACAAAACCTTTTCCAAAAATTTCCCATTTAGCTTGTTGACCTTCTAGACCAACTGCTGTTGTGTTATCTGATTCGTGTTCTGTTATACAAAGATAAACTGAACCACCATATTTTACTAAATCGTTTTTCTTATATCTTGTAGAAATTGTCCAATCAGATTTCCAATCAAAACCTTCTATGAATAAATCCCATTTAGATTGATCGGCTTCTAATCCTAAAGCAACTGTTGCCGCTGAGGTATGACCAGTGTTAGCAAGATAAATGTAACCACCGTATTTTACTACATCATTTGGTTTATAAGTTGTATTTGCAACCCAATCACTTTTCCACTCTATACCATCTGACATTAGTTGCCATTTTACAGCACCTAAATCAGTTTGAAATGTACCAGATGTGTGATTAGTTACGCAATTGTAAGTTCTACCACCATATCTTATTACGTCATCAACATAATAAGTTGTAGTAGTTGCCCAAGAACCTTTCCAAACAAACTTAATTCTACCTAGTTTAAACTCAGCCATTTTCGTTAAATCCTTTTATATCTTTTATTTATCATTACTGTTAAATCCTTATTCACCATATAATGCGTCCCTTTCAGGGCCACCCTCATTTAAAAATTCAGACGGTCCGGCCCCTAAAAAGTATGAAGTTGCTATAATACTACCACTTACAGCCATCATTGATACTGCTCCAGTGAATTCAATTTTACCATTTGTAGGGTATGCTTCATTATATATTTCATCATTTTTAAATTTAATTTGTCCTGCTCTTACTTCATTTGTTGAAAGATTTGCTCCACCGCCAGAAACTTTAGAACCTATGTATAAAGAAATAGCTCTTTGTGTTGGTATAACGCTATCACTATTAGCCGCCATTGTACCATCAGTACTAAATTCTTCAATTTTAACTTCAGTTCCACCTATTACAATACCACCCAAACTTAATTCAGTTAAACCTGATAAGTTAAATAAATCAGCATTTAGAGTTACTATTCCAGTTGCCTGTTCTACTTCAAATAATTCTCCAACTCTGTAATTTCCATCTTGGTCAGTAGAAGTATAAAATACTCTTCCACCTCCATTTGATACTGTTTCATTTCGTTGTTTAAGTTCATAACCTGGTGTATAACCACTAGTGTATAAACCTGGATAATTAGTTGTAGATTTATTACCAGTTCCAACATCTAAGAAATCATGACCTGTTAATCTAACTTGAGAATATTTTTCTCTTATTGTTAATGCAACATCATGAGCAGGTGATTCATTTGCTTTTATTTTAGGTGTTACTCTAAACTGAGCGGCAATGTTTGGAGAACTTCCTGTTATTTTATTAATCTGAGTAATTCTATAAACTTGGTCATCAATTCCATCTATATATAAAATTGCTCCTGGTCCTGGTTTGCCTGTCATTTCTTTAACTTCTAAATAACTTCCAGTTTGATATTCATCTGCAAAACCATCACCACTTAAAGTTGCAGTTACATTTATAAATCCTGTACCTCTGTTTGTAAATTCTGGTTGAGAAAGTACTCCATTATGTACAAATGATTTAAATGTTGCGTCAGCAGTGTTTAAATTATCAGTAATAGTAACTGTAGGTTCTGAAGAATATCCACTACCTGGATCTAAAATTTGTATATTATTAATTGCTGAAGAATTTGTAACTACTCTAGCTAAAGGTGTTGCACCTTTTAGAATTTTTTCTGCTCCAGATTGAGAATCAGTTCGTAATGGAATAAAGTATCCACCTGCAGTATTTCTTCCACCTACTATACCATTGTAAGTTCCTGCCAATGCTGAATCTAATTGTTTCCAAGAATATGCATCAAAACTATATGCATGATCCCCACCGTCAGTAATTGCAATATAAACTCCTTGAGAATATGCAACATCTGTATATGGTCCTGCGTGTGGAGGCGTATCACTTTCTGTCCAACTGTAAGAAGATGAAGTTTGTGATTGTGCCGCGTTAGCATTTGATATTAAAAATTTATTAGCAACTGTACTTTCATCACCAGGTGCATCTTGTACTGATGCAATAAATTTACCACCACCAAACATTAATTTTTTCAAATTATATCTATGAACTGTTTGTAAACCAGAATTAGTATCCATTAAAAAGTCACCCATATTAGTGGCTTTAGTCCAAGTTGTACCACCGCCCATACTTTCCCAAGTTTGTCCAGTTGTGTTTGCACCTATGAATAATCCATTACCACAAGCCATTTGTGTAAACACTGGTGTTGATCCATCATAAAGTTCAACTTGAATTGAAGTAAATGTAGCGCCTTCGTCTGTTGATCTGTATATCATTCCTGTTTCTGAAGCAACTATTAAAATATTTTCAGTAACGTCATAAGCAGATGCTCTTAATACATCTGAAGGAATATTTGCACTTATATCTGTCCAACTTGTTCCATCACCCGATCTAATTAATGTTCCATCAGCCGCGGTTGCTACAAAATAATTTGTTGTTTTAGTAATACTATTCCAATCTTTTGAAGGAATTCCACCAGCCGCAAGCCAATTTGTACCATCAGAAGTTCTATTACCTACACCATTTCCTATTAGAGCTGTAATATCTGATGCTCCAATTTTTCCTGAAGCGCCTAATAACATTTCTCCTGTTGAACCATAGCTAACATTACTTCTACTTCCAGCTGTAGGAGAAATAGTAATTCTAGGTTCTATTGAATATTTTGTAGATGCATCTAGTAATGGTTCAATTGGGTAACCACCCATGAAGTGTTGCCAACCATCTGTATCGTCAAATTCTTTTTTAACAGTTGCAACTTTTGTTGTAGAATTGTAACCAGAAATATATCCGTATTGTCCTCTACCTGCACCTTCCCAAATATAAATTCTTTGTCCAACAGTATTATTTGTTGTTCCTTCATATTGAGGTGCTAACGTAATTTCTTTATTTGTACCAATTTGAGCATTTCCTAATATTTCGGTATAATTTGTACCACCTGGTACTGTAGAATCATTATTGCCTGTAACTCTAATTTTGTTTACTGCACCTTGTCTTATTTGTGGCCAACGTATGGCTCCTGCCGCACCTTCTCCTGATCCTGCAATTGTTATACTTGCTGAAGTATAATCTTGTCCAGCGTGATCAAAAGCAAAAGCAAAAATTTCATTTTCATCATTATATACTTTGTTTATGTGTGCTTCTTGTGATTGGTTATTAACTTTTCCTGTTAAAGGACTTTCACTTGCTAAAAGTCCTTCTGCAACTGCACCAAAATCTCCATATGAACAGTTACCATTTGTTGCTCTAAATTTTCCACCAGCTGTTGCTAGATATCCTATATGGGCCCAATAAGCAAATACTGAAACAAATTCTACTCTAGCATCTCCATTAACCCAAGCCGCAACACCATTTTCAATAAAGTGTGTACAATCATTTGCAACAAAAGATTTATATCCGCCATTATGTAAGTCACCATCTACTTTTAATCCTGTACAACCTGTCCCAAATATTGAACAATTTTTAATATAAGGAGATTTAGAAGTAATCCAAACTGTTCCATCACCTGGTCCACTTCCTGGATCTAAAGAAACATATGCTCCACCTGTTGGTCTTTTTGTTCCATATGCATTTGCAGAATCTAAAGAACCAGTTAAACCTTGCATTGTTATATTTGCAAGTCCTGTTGCATCACGTAAACGCCACATATCTGTTCCTTCGTAACCTGTTTTAGGTCTAACGTTTGCACCACGTCTTGTAAAGTCTCCCCAAATATGAACTTTTGCTGGAACTGTTATAGGTAAAATTTCTTCATAAACACCTGTTTTAACAATTATAGTAGCTGGTGTTCTATTTGCCAACTCTTGTTGAACATAATCACAAGCATATTTGATTGTTCTAAATGGACCTGCAACACTTTTACCACTTGTTAATTTATCTTCTCCATAAGGTGAAACATAAAATACTTTAGCTACTACATCATGGTCTCCCCAAACTCCATAATCATTAGCGTCATTAACTTTGAATAATTGTCCAAAGGATCCAATTGCAATTCTAGTATCTTCAGATCCTGAATGAGATTTTAAATCTCCATCTATTTCTAATATGTTACTTGTAGCCCCTTGTGCCAATCTAACCCAAAGTGGTCCAACATTTTCACTTTCTTCATCTAAAGTTGGTTTAGCATCTGAAGAAGTTGCAACGTGAGTTGTTATACAACGATATAAATCTGCTTTTTCTGTAACTACATCACCTACATAGTAAGTAATTGCTCCATTGGTATCACTTTCTTTCCAAGGACCTTTAAATGCTACACCTGTTACTAATAATTGCCAAGGATCAGGAGCATCACTACCTGGATCATAAACAAAAGTTGTAACTGGATCATCATTTGTGTTGGCTTGTACTGCTATGAATAAATTACCACCTGCTCTAACTACATCTCCTGTTTTGTATGCAGTTGTACTATCCCATTCACCTCGATGGTTATAACCTGTTTGTAATAATTCCCAAGTATTTGTACTATCTGTTACTCCTGGTACAATATTTGTATTGCTTACTAAAGCAGAATAACTGTATCCACCATATTGTACAACATCACCTTTTTGATAATATTTGTTTGTGTCCCAAGAACCTTCATATTCTGCACCTGGTACCCACAATGAAAAATTAGTTTCATTCATTTGTGGAGTTATTGACCAGTGATCAGTTGTTACTTTCCAAATTCCCGGACTCCAAGATACTAATGAACCTTTATTATATTTTGTTCCTTCTGCCCAATGGCCTATATAATCTATACCTTCAATTACTGTTTGCCATTTAACTTGATCGGCTTCTAAACCATTATTTCCAGAAACCGCTGTACCATTTACAGTAAAAGTAGAAATTGCTCCACCGCCGTCTACTGAACTAACTGTTATTACTACATCATTTACACCGTCGGCTCCACCTACTTTACTACCTACTATAGTAATTGTATTTGCCGCCGCAAAGTTTGTTCCTGTGTTTGTAAATTTTGCATAAAAACTTGAATTAATTTTAAAAATATTGAAAATTGCACCTACACCGTTTGAAGAATTTGTAACGTAATCTGCTGATGTAAATCCTGTCCAATTATCTGTAGGAGCAGAAGTATGTCCTGCTACAGCTCTATAAACTGTTCCACCATATCTTGTAATATCATCTGGATAATATCTTGTGTTAGGTGTCCAATAACCTCTGTAATTGTCTGATCTATGATATTGTGTCCATTTAGCTTGATGAGATTCTAATCCAGCTACCGCTGTAGATGATGTATGTGCTATTATACACTTCCAAACTGATCCACCATAAACAACTGTTTCACCTACACTATAAAGTGTATTAGGTAACCATGTAGATGTCCATTTTTCCCCTCTTGCAAAGTATTCCCATTTACTTTCATCACCTAATATTCCATTATTTGCATCTGCATTTGATAAGTGACCTTGAGTAGCCTGGTAAAGTGTTGCTCCAACTTTTGCTACTTCACCTATTTTATAAAATTTATTAGGTTGCCAGTTTCCTGTCCAAGACTGACCTGACATAGTCAGAGACCATTTTGGTGTAGCATTATCTAAGTCGTTATAAAAATTGGAATCAGCAATGTGAACTTCGATACAAGTATAAACTTTTGCACCATATCTTACAATATCATCTTTAACGTACTGAGTTCCTGCTAACCAGTCACCTTTCCATTTAAAACGTATTCTATCTATTTTAAAATCTGCCATAAGTCCTAATTACTAGTATTTATTTTATACATCGTATGTATATTGTTCATTAACTCTTAATACTAATTCACCTTCATTGTTAATATAATAATTAATATTTCTTCCATCCCATTTATATTGTTCGTATACTAAATTTTCATAAGTTTTTTTATGTTGTATGTCTCTACCATCATAAAAGTCTTCACCTCTTGTAAAGTCTTTATAATTTCCTGACATAGCACCGGGTCTATTAATTTGAACACCATCATTTAGTTCTAATAAATCTACTTTAGAAAGATATACTTCACCTGTATTAGTTCTTCTAAGTCCATAAAAATACCTAGAGTCTCCAAGTGTATTTGTTAATTCTTCTATACCTATTCCAAGTTCGTTTTGTGCCATAAATTATTAGCTCACTATGTTAATTGTGTTACCCATTGCTGTATGAGATGTACATTGGTAATACAATGTACTAGGTGCATCCATTGGTACTCTAAATACTTGCGTATTTGTTTTATCACCTGTTACTCCACTAGTATATGCTGAACCACCATTACTAACTCTTATTTCAAATGCATGACTGCCGCCCGAATTATTATTCAAAACGTATGTATGACCTCTGTTCATATACATTACTGGATCATTAGTTCCAGTTGTAAAACCAGGTCCTTCCCAAACATAATTGTTGTTTCCATCATTTGTAATTTCATATCTTGATATTGGTCCGTTTTGTTTTACCCAAGATACTCCATTGAAATATAATGAATCACCATGTGTTGGTGCAACTTTTACATTATTTGCATTAGCACTTATAAAAGTATGTGCTGTTATATTACTAGATACACCAACATTTACAGTAATTGTTGTAGATGATGTTTCTGTAACTAAAGCTGGTTTATTATATACATAATCTTCTCCACCAGGTGCGTTTCCGCCAGATGCTCTTGGATATGTATGTTGTGTATTATGACTATCCATTGCACACGTAAACGTCAAACTATTTGCCGCAATCATAACAGAATGTCCAGACTTAATAGCATGGGTTCCTATTGTTAATTGCATTACTCCAGTTGTAGGTGTATACGTTGCCGCTGATGTACTATAAGTTTTTTCAGTAACTGATATACAATTGTCACTAGCTCTTACAAAAGTGTGTGCTGTTGTATTACTAGATATACCAACATTTACAGTAATTGAATCTGTACCTACTGCCGTAATTGCAGATGTTGAAGTATATGCAGGATCTTTTCCACCTGCGTAAGCTGATCCACTTCCTCTTGGATATGTATGTTCTGTTGCATTACTATCCATTGCACAAGTAAATGTTAAACTGTTTGAAGCAATTTTTATATTGTGACCAACTTGTAAACTATGTAATCCAATAGTTAATACAATTACTCCTGATGCAGGTGTGTATACTGCATTTGATACATTGTAATAATCTCCTATTGTTGTTACATCAGAAAGTTCTGATAAATTACTATCACCTGAAGTACCAACAGCAAATACTATTCCATCTCCTGCGTTATTAACTTTAACAAATCTATCTGCCGCTCCTGAATAATCTGAAGGAGTGTCTGATAAGTCTACAAAAGTTTGTGAAAATGTTACACAATCAGCAGAAGCACTTACAAATGTATGTGAATTTGAATTTGTTATAGCACCATTAATAGCACTTACAAAAGTATGTGTTGATGTATTACTTGATATACCAACATTCATTGTAATTGTTGTTGCACCTACTGATGTAATTTGACATGGTGTGTTATAAAAGTAATCGTAACCACCAGGTGCCGCACTGCCAGATGCTCTTGGATATGCTGTATTAGTAACGTGTCCGTCTAGGGCACAACTAAAAGTTAAACCACCTGTTGCAATATCAATATAATTACCAGCTACTAAAGTATGTGTTCCAACTGTTAATACCATATTTCCTGTTGCTGGTGTATATACTGCATTTGATACATTATAAGATGTAACATTTCCAGTTCCAACATTTACAGTAATTGTTGTTGCCGAAACGGCTGTAATTTCTATTGGTTTATTGTAAAAATAATCTTCTCCACCTGGCGCCGCTGATCCTGATGCTCTAGGATAAGTTGAAGTTGCTACATTATTATCAAAAGAACAAGAAAAACCTAAACTATTTGGGGCAATCTTAATTTTGTTACCTATTATTAAATTATGTGCACCAATAGTTAATTCCATTACACCAGTTGTAGGTGTATACGTTGCCGCTGATACGCTAAAAGATTTACTAAAATTTTGTCCTTTGTTAGTAATATTATTATAATTTAAAAAATATGTACTATCTAAACCATCTAATGTATCTGCATCTGATCCTGCTCCACCTGATGTTGCATCAATACCTGGAATCCAATTTGTACCATTCCATTTTAATACTTGTCCTGCTGTTGGAGGTGTAGTAGTTACATCTACATCTAACATTCTATCAATGCTAGGTGTACTAAATTCTATAGCATTTGCAGTGGAATTTACGGCTACAAATTTATTATTATGTGAAGCCAAACTAGCTGGAGTGTCAGTTAATGACACAAAAGTTGATGCGCCTGCATCAATACTTCCTGCCTGCCATCTGCTATTTGCATCACTCCAAACCAATGCTTGACCATCACCTGGTGCTGGACTTGAAGTCTCAACATCTGATAACATATCGATAGAAGAAGTTTCTTGAATTAATTTAACCCAAGTACCTGAATGAGCAACTCTACTTGTATTGTCGGCGTGTACGTGGGCGAACATTCCGTCATAAGTTGTTGCGTTAGGTAAATCTCCTTCAGTTGCAAAGTAGAAAGTAATTTTATTACCTCCTAGCGCCGTAACTGTATTAGAAGAAATAGTAGATAAAGTATCTCCATTTCCTAATGCATTATATAATTCATCAAAATTCGAATTTATTTTTTGGGCACCTAACCTAAGATTGTCTCCTTGACCATCATTAGGTATAATACCATCATTTATTATTTCTTTTGCCATTTTTTATACTCCCACGTATTTTTAAGTTCTATCCCAAGTTGATTCATTACTATCAAATGAATATACATCTCTATCAAATGTAAATTCTTTAGGTTGGACACCAGCTGTTTCTAAAGTTTCTGGATAAGTGACAGTGCCCTGATCTTTTGTAGCATTAATTCTTACTACTAACTCTCCAGCATCATTTACATAATAATTTAGATTAACATCGTCCCATCTAAATTGTTCGTATTTTAAATTTTCATAAACTAGAGAATGATTTGGTCCTCTACCTTCATAAAAATCAGTTCCTTGATCAAAATCAATATAATTTTTTGCAGGATCACCTGGAACATTAATTGAAACAGATTCTCCAGCTTTCATTTGATCAATTTTATGCATATACAAAGTTCCATCGATAGTTCTTCTTAAACCATAGAAATATCTATCTTTAATTCCTGCTAACATATATGCTTTTAAATTTTGACCAATATCACTCATCTTATGTTAACTCCACGAAACTCATTACAACATCTACTGAATCGGCAATATCCGCATTCACTTGTAGTGTACTTTGTGAGGCAATAATTAATTTTTCACCTGCACTTAAAATTCTTAAACTAGAATTAGGGGCAATCATTACATCTTTAACAATATAACCTGAAACACTAGTTGTATCTTGTAATGTTACAGTAACTTTTACAATACTTTCAATTAAGTTTGCAAGATTAAGTCCTAAAACAATTGTGTTAGTTCCTATTGGCGGTGAATAAACCGTTATTGGAACTGTCCCAACGTTTTTTATTATTGAATTTTTAAAATATGTTGCCATTTAAATTTTTATCCTAACGCAATTGCGTATGTTATTGAAATTTCAGTTGCATCAAGTACGCTTATCGCTCCTGACGAACCTGCAATAGAACCCCAATTACTTCCATCATAAAGTTCTACCCTGCCATCTTGAGTATTATATCTTGTCATACCCAACTGACCTACTGCAGGTCTATCTATTGCTGTTCCTGAAGGAAGTACAAATCCACCAGCATCTGAAACATCAACATAACCGTTTCCGCTCGTTTTTAGTACGATTGGAGCCGATATAGTATTAGTTATCGTATTTCCTTCGAATTTAAAGTCTTCAATTCTAATGCTACCATTACCATTAGCATTTAATATTAAATCCTGGTTTACACCCGTAGTTTTTATGGTATTTCCACTAATTTCTATGTTATCTACTATCAATTTTGTTACATCAAATCTAGTAGAATTAACATTTGCTACCAAAACTCCACCAGCATAAAATCTAATAGTATCATCATCTGTTCCTGGAGAAGCTTCTGCTGTAATATAAGTGTCTCTATCTAAATCATATACACCTGTTAATGCTACCCAATTCGATCCTTCATACCCTTCAAATAAACTTGTATCTGTATTATAACGGACCATACCATTTGCAGGACTTCCAGGTCTTTGTGCAGTCGTTCCTGATGGTATTTTAATACTTCCTGTGCCGTCAACTCTTGCTATACCTGTTGCAGGAGTAATTGTCATATCTCCTGAATCATTAGTAATAATGTTTTGATTAAATCTAAAAGATTCTAATCTAATCCCGCCAGTTCCGTTTGCCATTAATTCTAAATCAGCATTACTGTCAGTTGTTTTGATTACATTATTTGTAAGATTAATACTATCTACTTGTATTTCATTTGCAAATAATGTATTCCATCTACTAGTATCATTACCTAGATTGTAAGTATTATCTGTTGCAGGAATTAAATCACTTCCTATTCCGGCTGTAATAGTAACTGTATCAGTAGCTTCATCACCAATTGTTATGTTACCACCAATTGTTATATTTCCTGTTACATCTAAATTTCCTGTAACATTAACATTGTTTAATAAATTAATTACATTTGTACTTGAATTAAAATCAAGATTTCCTGATAAACTTTCTATAGTAGTTCCACTCATTCTTAATTTAGGTGTTTCTACTTTTGTACCATCTAAAACAGTAGTATTAGATCCATTAGTAATTGACATTTGAGAAGTTGTGTCTATTCTTAATTCAGAAGATTTAAATTCTATTAATCCAGTATTTTGATTTACTGCAAATTGATCACCAAGTCTAAATCCACCACTTTGATCAACTGAATTATAATTTATTTTTGCATTAGTTGAAGCAACAACTTCATTTGCTTGAACAACTTCATTTACATCATTTGCAAAACTTTTTCCTGAACCTATGTAATTAAAATTATGATTAACTAAATTTACATTTGCACCAATACCATCTGCAACAACACCGTAAGTTCCATAAACGTTTGCACTTGATACACTTCTAAAATCTGATCCAAAGTCTGAATAATCTGCTAAAGTAATTTCATTAGCTGTTGAACCACCTGAGAATCTAATATCTTGACCTAATTTATGATTATCTAAAAAGTCATTAGCATTTAACATTAATGCTGTAATACCATTATTATTATTTGTATTTGTTATTTCTGCTGAAGCAGGTGTAAAGTTTGCTGAATATGTCATATCACCTTTGATTATTCTAACATCATCCATAAAACCTTCAAAGGCATTATTAAGTGAATTACTATTTCCTATATAAACATCATTTGAATCTTTTAAATCTGCAGTCCAACCTGAAACATCTATAGCATTATTGTTAACTCCACCAATAAACATTTTTAACGTATTGTTTTGTCTTCCTACAGCAAAGTGAGTCCAAACACTAATATTAAAACCTGTGGCTTCAGTTGCAATTGCATTTCCATCTAATTTAACTCTAGGAACGTTATTAAGAATATCAATTTCTAAACTTCCTATTTGTAATAAAGTTTTACTTTGTACTGATGTTGGATTAAACCATCCTTCTATTTGAAAATTTCCAGTACCGAAACCAAAGTCTGTATGTCCTGCAACTTTTAAATTATGACTAGAAGCTGTTTGTTTGAAACTTCCACTTCCATATTTTTTAGTTGTTCCATCTATTGTAGTTCCTGTTGCTGTAACTTTTTTAGTAGGTCTTGTTGTTGGTAAACAAAACGCACCTATTTTGCCATCTAATACAATTAAATTATTACCAGCATCTACAGTTTCAATTGTTCCTTCAACTAATTTTGTTGCTCCATCTTTATCATAATAAGTTACAGTTTGACTAGGTGCTGGAAAAGATCCTGATAATCCTGTTATGTTTACTCTTGTTTTTCCGTCACCACCTTGTCCATATGATCCATCTGTAACATTAATACCTTTGTTTGCAAAATATGTAAATGAATTAATAAAATCTACTCTTACACCATTTGTTACTGTTATTGCATCCACACCAGGTGTAATAAATGTACAATTTTGAAATCTAACTCTAACTTCTGGAGTAATTCCTCCAACTACTTGTCCATCAAGAAATGCTCCTTTACCTGCATCTCCTTGATCAAAACCTCTTGGGTCTGAAACAGAAGTTACTGAACCTTTTGTAATTACAGCAACATTTTTAATTAAAGGTATATCACTTGTAAGTTGGAAATATGTACTATCTGCGCCAGTGGCTAATCTAAATGCGTGTCCTTCTGTTGCACCAGAATTATAATAAAAATCTGCAATAGTTAAATCTTCAACAGTAGTTTCACCATTAAGAATGAATACATCTTTATTTGGTGTACTTCCATGAGGTTTAATAACAACTGCTCTAATACCGTCACCTCTTACTGAAACTCCAGCAGGAATAGTTAAAGGTAAAACTTCATTATATGTTCCTGGATATATGTAAACTAAATCTCCATCTGTTGCAGTTATTAATGCTTTTGAAACTGTTGCAAAAGGATCATTTTGGTGGGTTCCTGTCTTAGCATCATCACCATTTGTTGCAACATAATAAATTTTTCCTGGTCTAGCCGTTAAGTCAAGACCTTGTACAGTAATGTTACCATTCAATGTAAGATTGTCTACAATTAAATTATTTGCATATACGTCATTCCATCTTTTTGCCGCGGAACCCATATTATATGTGTCAGTTACATCTGGAGTAATATTACTTGTAAAATCTGCCGCAATTGAAATTGAATCTGTATCAGCGTCACCTATCTGAATATTACCGTCTGCTCTAATATTACCTGTAGCATGAATATTACCATTAACTCTAGTGTCTCCAAATACTTCTACAATACCTGTACCACTAGTTTGAATTTCAAAATTTTGATTGGAATCTGTGGCTTTAATAGTGTTACCACTAATTTCTATATCATCAATTAATAGTTTATTGTTGTATAGTATACCATCTGGTGAAGTAATATTAAGAGAAGATCCAGTTGTACTAATTGAATTAGCACCAATTGTAATATTGTTTATAACTGCTTGAGTTGTGACTTCTAAATTTGTTGTACGTGCTGTTCCATTAATGTCTAATGGATATTGGGGACTAGCAGTGTTAACTCCTATTCGAGAATTATTAACATCAATGTATAAAAGATCAGTCTCGAAGGCCAGGTTTACTCCATTACGAAGTAAGTTGGACTTTAAGAGCTGTCCTGAAATTCGACCTACGGCCATTCTCTATCTCCTTTAGCACGGGGATCTTGTCCCACCAACCACATTACCTTGCGGGTTGAACCACAGTTTGTCCTGTCTAAAACAAGGTCTGATTTAAACATTATTAGTATTTATACTGGTTTTGGATTTATGTTGTAGTATGCTAGAATAATAGCTTAATTAATTATTAAGTTATATGTTAAGTTAATGGCTTCCAAATCTTCAATAGTTATACTTGTTTCTGCTTGTCCTGTAGCAGATCTCCATTCAGTTCCAGTCCATACTTGAAGTATAGCAACATCGGTATTCCAGAACAATTCGCCCTGTTTCATGTTGGCTTTTGTTTGTTGATCTACTGAAGAACCTGATGGAAGTTTTATAGCAGGAGCATCTATTTTAATAAATCTATCTACTTTTGCACCTGTACCTGTAAAAACTGTGTCGCTTTCACTTTCACTATTAAGAAGTTCACCCCCAGATATAGTAAAATTAGATGTGTCTAATATTACTTTACCAGTACCATTAGCTTCTAAACCTGCTTGAGCATTTGTGGCATCGTCTGGTACAGTTATAGTATTACCGTCTATATTAACCTGATCTTGACTTCCAAATCTATTAAGTGTTAGTGCTGTTGTATCTAAAGTACCCACACTAGAACCAGCAATATTAAATGTAAATTGATTACTTGTTATATCTATTTTAGTATCTAAATCAGCATCTATTACACCACCTAAAGGAATTGCTCCACTATGAAATCCTTCAAATAATGTACTAGTAGTGTCAAATCTTATTCCTCTATCTTGTGTAGGACTTTGTGCAGTTGTTCCTACAGGAACGTTTAATGCTGTTGTACTATTAACTGTAAGTGTTGATGCTCCTGTATCAAAAACTATATCATTTGCAGAAGAAATTCCTGTGCCAAATGATAATTCTTCAGTAACAACATTACCAGTTCCACTGCCTTTTAATTCTAAGTCAGCATTAGATTCTGTTGTTCTCATAGTATTATTATGAACTACAAGGTTACCAAAATCTACTGTAGAAAAAGTAGATTTATACCATTGCTTACTTGCGGAACCTAAATTTCGTATTGTATTGTCAGATGGTAATAAATCTTGTGTCATATCCATATTAAAGTCTACAACGTCTGTAGGTTGATCACCTAAATTAATTAATGAACCAGCTATAGTTCCATCACCTGATATTGTTATACTGTTATTGTTTAAAATTTTAGTATCAGTATTAAAATTAATTGTTCCAGTAGATTTAACATTAATATCACCTGTATGAGATTTTAATGTACTATCAGTTATGGTATAATCACCTACAGTTAATTCATTACCGTCAATATGTGTATGTTCCCCACCTATAAAATTAATTTGTGAATCTGTTAAAGTTATTGAATTAGATTTAAAATCAAATTGTTTATCACTCATTCCAAAATGATAATTTGTTCCTGTTAAATCACCTACTTCAAAATTATTTTTTTCATCAAATGAATTTGTATAAACTTTAGCATTATTAATTTCAACTACATTTTGAGTTACTTTATCAAATGCACAACCTATTGCATTAGTTACAGAAACTCCATTTCCATTAATTGCTGTAGTTAAATTACGGAAAATAGATCCTTGTATTTTTATTTCTCCACCTGTATTAGAAACTCCTTTATCAGCTGGTCCTTCTATAATACATTCTATTGCTTCTACTTTTACGCCAGTACCAGTAGTATAAATTCCTACTGAATTAGAATCATCTAATTTTATAGATACATTTTTAAGTATTATACCATCTTCACTGTTTGTATCGGTAACATTTCCGTTAAGAGAAAAACCGTAAGCAGTACTATCTTCTAATTTTAATTTAATATCTGCTAGATAAGGGGATTTGTTTACAATAAGAGCATTATTGGCAAATTTAAAACCACTACAATTTCCAGTAATAGTAACATTTTGTAAAGAACAACTATCGTTTAATAAAAATGCAAATTGTCCTAGTGTTCCATTTGTTGGTTTTATAATAACAGCTCCTTGGCCTACACCTTTTATAGTAACATTTTCAGGAATTTCTAATGGAAAGTCCTCTTCATATGTTCCTGGAAAAACGTGAACTTCGTGTGGTCCTGCTGTACTTTCTTCAATAGTTTGTAATGTATGTTTAATAGTTCCAAATGCAAAGTTAGGGTGAGTACCTGATAATGCATTAGTACCATCTGTAGTTACATACCATTTATTTGTTATACCTAAGTTAACAGCAACTCCATTTAAACTTATAAAATTATCAATAGTAATATTATTCAAGTCAGGCATACTTTTTACGTGGAAGTATCCCCATCTTTTCGCATTTGCACCTACGTCGTATGTTACTGATTGATCTGGCATTAAGTTTGAAGTTATGTCACCTTCAAATTTAATAGTGTCTTCATCTGAATCTCCACCTATAAAAACACTACCATCGAATGTAATATCTGCTGTGGAATGAATACTTCCGTAAGATTTTAAATCACTAGGAATTATAAATTTTCCAGTACCAGGACCTGGATAAATGCCAATGTTTGAATTTGTATTATAAGCACCTATAGTACTATTTGTGAAGTAAAGATGTTCTGTTCTTAATTCTTTATAAGTTAAGGCTCCGCCTGCTCCAGTAGATATTGTTATAGGACCTACTAAAGATCTAATACCATCTTGGTCCCATAGCATATTTCCAATATGAGCACCAGTTGTTACAGTTAATTCTGAAGGGATTTTTGTTGTTCCTGTTACAGTTAATTCTTTAGAAGGAGCATCTGTTCTAATACCTATTTTATTATTAGTATGCCCAATATAAAGCAAATCTGTTTCAAAAGCTAAATCATTAGTTCTTGTCAGATTTTCTTTAAGTAATGGTCCTGATATTCTACCTAAATTTGTTGTACCTGTTGGCATAGTACTCCTTTTACGTATTTATGGTATTTTGGGGAATAATTTATTTGTCTAAATTATGAATAACTGTTACTGGTTTTCCAGTAGGTACAGGTGTACCAAATGCAAGATAATACCCTGCAGGATATGAATTAGTTGTTAAAGTACTTTTTCCATCCATAAAAATTTGAGCATTTCCTACGTTAGTTTCATTAATAAGTAATTGATTAGCACTTAGATATGTTTGTGTAACTGCTGTAACTGTATATGTTCCGTTGTTATTAGCTGATCCTGTTACTACAATTTGTTGACCTATATGATAACCTTTATCTATCCAATCAACAAAAGCTAAATCTTTACTTTGGAATGCTCCAACGCCAGTAGCATTATAATTTTGTACTACAGCTACTTGCGTACTATTAACACTACAAGGATTTTGTATAAGTGTATAATTTGTATTTGGAATTTGTAAAACGTTTTCTATCATTACTAATACTGCTTGAGGTGTAGATGGTTCTTGTTTCATACCGCCATCATTTGAATCTAATACACCAAAGTTTATTTCTGTATCATTTCCATTTCCTAATGATTGCATAGTTACACCAAATGGTTCACTTAATCTAAATGATTTCCACATAGTACCACCACCGGATACGTCTTCATAAACTTCAAAGTTTTTAGTTGTTGTGTTATATCTGAGTTGACCAACTACAGGTAAACCGGGTCTTTGTGCAGTTGTTCCTTTAGGAACTTGCATTGAACCTACAGATTCAATATTAATATTTTCATATTGATCGTAGATTACGCCTTTACCGTTAATCATTCTTTTATTTGAGGAGTGTCTTTTTAGAAATTTCATTATACCTCCAGATAGCTTACAACCGAAGCAACATTAGATGCACCACCTATTGATATTCTAATTTTATCGCCTGCGGCTAAAATCAATTTTTCTGTGTCTAATGTAAAGGTCTCTGCACCTGGAAGTGTTACTGAGTTAACTATAATATTTTTATTACCTGGTGTTTCACCATTTGCTACAGCATATATTGTAAATGAACTATCATTTCCTCCTGCCGGATTTACTGCCGCAGTATTACATAATAATAAACCTGTTACTGCATAATTTTTACCTGCTGGTGTAAGTAACACATCTACTGTTTGCCCTGATGTAATTTCGTGATTTGTAATAGCCATTTTTTATCCTTATAACACCATACTTAGGACCATTGATCTATTTTTACTGATCATTTCTCCATAAGCATCATTTGTATTTACATAATAAAGCCCAGTATCGCCTCCTGCTGGAACTTTTGAATATAGTTTAACACCTTCTGTATCAACTGCTGGGTCTGTAGCGGGGTCTAAAGTGCCTGGTGTTTGCTTAATTACAAATGAATCAGTAACTTTTACTGCTCCTGTACCAGGTGCTTCTAGTTTTAAATCACCATTACTTACAGTATTTGATATGATGTTATCTTCAATTCTAATTTGACCAATATCAACAGTAGTGTTATACATTTCAAATGAATTACCATTCATTTTAGCTTTTACAACACCATCAACTGACATTGTAATTTGACTAACTGGATTTGCTCCACCTGTAGAATCTGCTACTCTTACTTCTGTATCACTATGTCCAATAAACACAGGTGCTAAAGAATTAATTTGAGTAACTATTTCAGTATCAACATATTTTTTATTAGGAATATCATTATCGTCTGTTACGTAAGTTTCATAACTTGTTTTTATTATTCTTAAAGAACCAGAACCTCCTGGTTGGAAATAAAGTGCTCCACCAGTACTAATACTATTAGTTTTTAAACCTAATAATGCACCATTTACATCTACAAATGTAAAGGCACCGCTTCTAGTTGTTTGAGAATCTGGATCATTCCATTGAAGTTGTTCGTCAAATAACATTTGAACGTCAACTAAACTTCCTCTGTCTACTCTGACTCCAGCTTGATTAAGTGTTACACCTACACCATTTTCACCACTATTAACTTCTATAATATTATCTTTAACAGTTAGTTCATTTGATGTTACTTGAGTTTGAGTTCCTTCAACAATTAAATTTCCTGTTACTCTAGTATTACCTACACCAACTCCAGTGTCTAGTTTTATTTCTCCACCAGATTGAACTTTTACTTTATAATCACCATTTGGTACTGTAACAAATCTTGACATTTATAAATCCCTATACCGCAGTTAAAACCATTTGGCTAGAAGTTGAGTCATCTGTAACTGACCACTTATAACGGACTCCAGAAAAGTCAATTGCGGTTTTATTAAACACTTTTCTAAGTCTAACTCCGTCACCAGCTCCGCCTATGTAACCTGTTAAAGACATTTCATTATCATTTAAACTATTAATGTCTTTATCAACTAACCTACATACTCCTTCATTTCCGGAATCATCATTAGCATCATCTACCATAAATTTATTAGATCCACGCTGTCTTTTAATGATTCCAACTGCCGAAACTGCGTTTGTACCCACTTTCACAGTAACAACAAAATTGTTGTCTGAACCACTAACGATCCCAAAATGCTTCTTATTAACTGGTCTACCCATATTCTTATTATATTATACTTATTTATGCAAAAAGGGGAAGCGTGAAAACTTCCCCTTACAATGCGTTACTAGTTTATATTATTAAATTACGTCTACAGTTCTAACTGCTGAAGTAGCCGCATTAGCGTCGCTTAACGTATATTTGAAATTAGCTGTTCCTTCTGTTTGAACAGTTCTGTTACGAAGTTTTGTAACTTGCGTAGCAGTTCCACTATCGTCTTTAGCATTGATTATGAATTCACTCGCCGCTAAAGCACCTTGTGCCTTATTAACTAGAGTCATTACTTCTTCTGCACCATTGGCATTAACAAGAAATTTTCTAGTTGATCTTTGTCTAACGATTGAACCAGCTGTTTGTGACTCCGCACCAGCGGCTTTTCTCCAAGATGTAACTTGAATATTGCCTGCACCAGTTCCGAAGTTTCTTTTGTTGATAGGTCTTCCCATTTTTTTTCTCCCTTTAACGTTCTATGTTATACGCAGTTGTGTCTGCATAAGACTAGACAAGGTGTCTAGTTCAATGGTATTTATCCTTTTGAGAGGGAAGTCAAAAGCTCTATTTTACTGAAATATTTTAAGGAATTAATTGCTTGTTGTAGTTTTAGATCAGCACGTTCTTGGTAAATTTGTCTTTTAGTTTGTCTTAACATTATTAATTCATCTAATCTTTCATTTAATAATGCATCTACTGTTCGTTCTAATTTTTGAATATCTTTGATAAAAATGCCATGATTTTTCTTCCAAACATCTAGTCTACTTCTGTATTCTAAATATTCATTATACAGTTCATTTGAAGTTATTTCTATCATACAAATATTTACAAGTAATAAAATTATTCTAGCTTATTCACCAGGTTTCTAGCGCCATATGTCACTAAAAAGGACGCATTGGCTCTTTTGTATATGGTTGCAATTTCTAATTGATGTTGAATAGTTGGTAGTCCTATATATTCATCTGATACTTGAAACAATCCAACTTGTTTATATGTTCCTGCTTTAACTAATCCAAATACATCCATACTGTGACTTGCAGGCTTTAATAATAATGCATCTGCACCATCGGCCACATATTGATGTGATCGTGATGTCATACCCCATTCATTTTTAACATTTAATTGATAAGTTCTTTCACTAGAAGGTTTACTATCTGATACATCTCTAAATGTACTATAAAATACACTTCTCCATTTTACATATGCCATTATTAATTTAGATGTTTCTACTTTAAGATTTTTAACTGTATTTTTTCCCATGTCACTTGGTGCTAAAACATCTGCTCCTGCAGATTCTAATTGTTTTCCTAAATTTACTAATAATTGTTCACTGGTATCTGGTTTATCTAATACGCAACAATGACCATCTGGTAGTGTTGAACATAAACATACATCTACACTTAATTGTATTTTTGGGAATTTTGTTTTAATTTTGTTTACAACTTCTGCTTGGAATTTCCAATCAGGTGTCCAAGTTTTTTTATTAGGTGTTATGAATAATAGAAAATCTTCTAGACCAGAGTCTATGTCTGTTTGAATTCTGTTGTTAATGTCTTTAAGACTATAACTTGAATTGTCTGGGCCTAATCCAGCTTCATATGTTTCACCAGACTGGTTGACAAAGATTGGCTGGAGTAAGTCCATTTATGTTTATTCTGCGATTTGATCGCACATTTCTTTTGTTGCTTTGTTTCCAGCTTCTTTGTCATAAACCCAAAGGTAAGAATATACAATTTGGTCACCTTTTTGCATACATCTTTTACCTAAATCTAATGCAGGATTTTTTACTGAACAAGCTGTTAATACTAACAACGAAAGAAAAAATATAGCTATTGTTTTCATACTAACATTATAGCGTATTTTGGTAAAAAGTCAAGTTTTGATTTACCAAAAAGTAAACCCTAATATGCTAGATAATATGTTGGTGAATAGTACGATTAAAGATATTTGAATTCCAAGTTTTGATAAAATGAATAGTGTAATCATAGTTATAGTTATTGCTTAGGTGGCACCATAAGTACCACCCAAGATTAGGTTAAGTTATCTAAATCTATATTATTTTCTATTGAAGATATGATATAGTATCCAAACCGCTACTAAACCTAGTAATCCTTGATCACTAAATCCAGAGAGTACGCCCTGTACATTTCCTATCACAGAAACATTTGGCCAGAACGGAATACCTTGACCGTTGAAAAGAATTTCTAAAACGATTCCTAATGCGATGAAAGATACACCAACATCAGCAATTCCTTTTGCCCATCCTTTAACTTTTTGTAAAATATCCATTGTGGACCTCCTTTACAAATTTAAATTACATTCCTCTAAACTTGGGAACGTGACATTATTTAGGTAAAGGTATTCTGAAAGATAAAACTACACATTTTTGACAGACATCAAAAATACTGGTTTAATTTATTAAGTGTGTAGATATTAAAGGTTGTAAGGTAGTTTAATCGTGAAAAAAGGCGACCCGAAAGCCGCCTTTTCTCGTATTTTGTTCTACTCGCGATTACGCAAAAGTTACGTTCGCAACAGAGATCTCTCCCAAGTAGTCAGCCGCATTACCTAAAGATGATGCAGTGTTTGACAATTCTACGTAGCCGTATCTAGTCATAAAAGATACAACTGGTTCGAAAGTACCTGGATCAAGAACAACACCACTTGACATTAACGGTATGTATGGGCAGTAGAATGCCGCCGCGTCTGCTTCAGACGAGCCTTTATATCCTACTAATACAGCCGTTCCGTCAGCCGCGTATGTGTCAGCGTACACTTTCATTGAACCATTTAAAGTACCAACCATTTTTTGGTTAGTAGGTGCTTCGAAAGTTCCTTCAGTTGTTCTTGCGAACGCTGAAGTTGTTGCTGATTGAAGAACTGTTAAAGCGTGAGGGCTTACTACAGTCCAGTTACCAGCACCACGTCTTGTACGTTGAGCTATCTTGTTTGCTACTCTGTTAATCATTACAGCCAAAGCCGCGTGTTCATCACCAACGAATGTAGCAGTTCCTGATACCGCCGCTTGGTCATATGCTTCTTCTGTAGGTGCTAGAGATCTTAAAGAATTAATTACTTCTTGATCAATTTCAGCAGTAATTTCTTGGGCTAATGCCGCCATAATTTCTGCTTCTACGTCTACACCTTGCTGTGCTTGAGCATCTTGAGCAGATTCAAAAGTCCATCTAGCTGATAATTTTCTAGTTTTGGCTTCTACAACCTGTTTCAAGATTTGAATTGATAGTCTGTTACCACCAGTGCCTTCTAAGCCGGCTGTTCCGCCACCTTTTCCAACTGTTTTGTCTCCAGAATAGGCTTGACCTATTTTGAATGGTGATAATGCCTCTTCGCCTGCAGTTACATCATTATCTGTATTTGTGGCGTCGTTGGCATCAGCATATCTAACTCTTAGTGTGTGGATTTGACCAACTGGGCCAGTCATCGGTTGAACTCCAACCAATTCGTTAGCTATTACAGTCGGCATAACCCGTCTAATCACCGGTAGGATCACTCTGTTTAAAGTAGCCACGTTACCAGCCGAAGTTGCTCCAGCTGTTGCCGCCTCTGCCAAATACTTTCTAGTATTTTCGAGAGTTGCTTCCATTACAGACTTCTTATTGCCTGCTAGGCCTTCAAGTAACGCACTCTTTGTATCCTGCCAGCGTGTTTCTGTTAGTTCTGACATTGTGTTTTTCTCCTTTTTTAGATTCCTGCGAGTCTTTTTATATCTACAATATTTCTATTGAATTGACTCACATTACCAATGTTATTTTCAATTTTATCGCCTGTTATTTCTGTGCCTGTACTTGAGCTTGCCTTTTTCGCTGGCGTCCTACCGTTTATTACAGCGGGCATATATTTGTCAAATTGCTTACGCAATTTTCCAGTTTCTACGCTCTCCAGTAAATTCGTCATTATTTCTTTTTGTTCTGTGTTTAATGGAGTAATTAACTCATTAACTACAGATTCTCTTTCAGCTTTGTTTTTAAGACCATCGATTTCTGATTGTTTAGACTCGACTATCTTTTCTTTCTCATCAGCTGATTTCTTCGCGTCTTCTAATTGTTGTTTAGTTAAATCAACAACTTTTAAAAGTTTAGACGTTTCAGATTTGCTATTCAAGAATGAATTAGTATATTCTTGTGCATAAACCTCAAACAATCTACGACCAAAGTCGTTTTTACGTGATGCATCAATATCGTCTTTTAATTGGCTTATTTCTTTTTTCAAGTGTTTACCAACTACTTCAGATACTTTTTCAGCACCTTTTTTAATAAAGTTTTGTCTTACTTTTTCAAAATGTGCCTTTGCTTCACGAATTAGACGTACTTTTGTTTCAGCAACGTCTTTCTTATCTTCGTGGAATTCCGCGATTTCTTTAGATAAAGCGTCAACCACAAATTCCTCAAGTTTAGCAAAATTAGTTGCCATAACTTTTTGGTCTTCGTGTAATTCAGCAATTTCAGATTTAAGTTGTTCAAAAACAAATTTTTTCAAATTATCTGAATGTTCTTTCATATGAACCGCATACTTGGCTTTTTGCTCTGCAAGTTGTTTACGGTCATCGGCGAACTCTGCGATCTCTTGTTCAAGTTTTTCTTGAACCATGGCATTTACAGCATCAGTTAATGTTGCTTTATCGTGCTCATACTTCTTTGCAAACTCTTCTCTAAGTTCCGCAGTAACTTCAAGACGGTTTTCACCAATCTTTTTGTTCCATGCTGACTCTATTTCCGCTCTGATCTCTTTCGAAATTGCGTCGTTCTCAAAAAGTGATTTCAGTGCATCTAACATTATGTTTTCTCCTTATGTTATTGGAGTTTGTTAATTATATTAATTAACGAATCCTTTAAATAATTTTCTGCCTGTCCTTCTTTTGCCATGTTTAAAGCCTTATATCCACCTCTTTGGTTTAACAAGTGTTCATAAATGGGAGTTGGATAAGCCCCCGGAGCACTTGGTTGAGCTACGATATCAACGGTAATTATTTCAAAATCTTTAACTTCACCTGAACCATAAGGTCCCATGCCGTCTTCATGAACATTACCACTACCACGCGATGAGACTCCTAATTTAACTCCGCTGTTAAGCATTGTTTCTACTAGTTTTCCCATCGGCGTTGGTAATACTTTTAGTTTTCCGTAACCATTAGGTCCGTCCATCCACATACTTGATAACATATGGGACACACGGTCCAAATTTATTGTAAGACCTTCAGGATGATCAACTTCACCTAGAACTGAATATCCGCCTTCAATTTGATCGTTGAGTGTACTGACAGCCCGTTGGATTTCACTAACAGGATATACCCGTTGGTTAGCGTTTTTAACGCCACCTTGGATACAAATGCCCTTCATATATAAGGACTTCCCGCTCTTTTCATCTTTGGACTCAACGACAATTTTTGCTTGGTCGAAGGTCAGTGTCTCACGTAAAGATATCATCTATACTATGTCCTACTTTTCTTATTATTAACTGCCAATAGCTGATTTCTTAGCAGAACCATCAGTTCCGTCAGCTTTGTTAGCCTTTGCTGGTTTTAATTTAGAACCATCTTTTGAGCCAGGTGTGTTGATGTTTCCACCAGATAGATCTCCTGCTTTAGGAGCCTTTCCACCTTTTTCTTCAGAAGTAGAAGTACTTACTGCTGGCGCTGATGCTGTTGCACCTTTACCACCGTCAGCATTAACTGGAGATTTGCTATTATCAGTACCATCTGTATTAGATGCTGTTACTTTATTAACATATTCTCTCATTTGCTCTCTAGGTGATTGAGTTGCTGTAGCTTTTGCTTCAACTGTTTTACTTTCAACTTTTGGTTGCTCTATTTCCTGCTCTTTTCCAGCAAGTTCGGAAGTAGCTTCTGCTTCTCCCTCTGCATCATCGTCGCCTTCTGCGTCATCACCAGCTTCGTCGTCTGCTGGAGCTTCTGCATCGCCACCATCTGACATCATTGCGTCAAATTCAGCTTTAAGTTCGTCGATTGCATCTTCTAAGTCAACTACACGATCTTCAAGGTCTTCACCATCTGAAGGCGCTTCGTCGCCATTATCTTTGTCACCGTCTACTTCAATATCACCGACCATGTCGTCTGTTGCGTCACCGCCAATACCTATTTCTGAAGTTGGTGTTGTTGCTACTTCTGGAGCCGGTTGTTCAACTGGCTGTATGTCAACAAGTGTTTCTTTAGTTACTTCGTCTTTTTTATCATCTTCTTTAGCAACTTCTTCAACTTTTTCTTCCTTGTCGTCTTCTTTTGTAGCTTCTTTTGTATCTTCATCAGCTTCTGCTTTGTCATCTTCTTTTTTATCTTCAGATGTTACAGCTTCAGCTGTTTTTACGTCCTTACTAGCCTCTGGAGTTTCGATTTCTTTAATATCATCTTCCAATAGGTCTTCGTAAATGCTTCTTGATTTTTCTACCACTATCTCGTGGAATAGATCATCCGCGCCTGCTCTGTCATCAGCAACTAGTTTTTCAAGCATTTGCTCAAATTTACTAGGGGCTTCCACAGATTCAGCTTTTACAGATGTGTTTTCTTTTTTATCTGACATTTTTATCTCCTGTTATGTGTATTCTAGACTGTCCGTCAATTTATTTACACAAAATCGTTATTTTTTAGTCGAAATAGGCCCAACAGGACCTTTTTTGAACAAATTTTATAGATTGTATCTTTGTTTGAACTCAGAAACTTTTAATTCATGATAATTTGTAAATTTCTTAAGATCTACAGCCTTAAATGTAGGATCTGTTCGGTCGGCAATTACACGAATATAAGTTTTGGAAGGATTTTTTTGTAAGATAATGCAACATTGTCTATTCCAATTACCATGGTACGTTGCAACATCAGAGCTTTTTTTATAATTTTTACTATCAGAGTATAAGTTGTTATGTTTACCTTCGGGTGTACCCATAAAATCAAAGCCTAAAATATAGATAAGTTTGTGTCTATGTATACTAGCCAGGTGTAAAGCAGTTGGACCTGAGCTCCAACCTAAACTAGGTTCAAAGAAATTTAAATGTTGAAACTTTTTATATGATCTATTAGGGTTTGTCCAAACTGGAGTTTTATTAGGTATGTTATTTTCAACTAATTCAAAGACCATTTTAGAATCTACAGCAATAATATGATTGCATAAGCCAGGGTAATCTCTATATATGGCATTACACCCGTAAATTTTACCTTTTTCTTTTAATGGTTCTAGTGGAATTACTTTTCTACTGATACCATTGCCTAATACAAAAGCAACGGACATAGATTACATCTCTGGTTGATTAGCGGCACCGTACATTGTTCTCACAAGTTCTAATTCTTTTGATTGTTCTTCCTTATGAAACTCTCCGGCTTTTCTTGCTCTGTTGATTTGTCGTAAAGATAGTCTAGTTTTTCTAGTATCATCTATGTTTATTACAGATTCGTCACTTCCAGCATCGTAGTTTTTAATGTCTACTGGTTGCATACTGTCTTTATCAAAATAAAATAGTTCACGTAATATCATTGTATCAATATTTATGCTCCTGGCGTAGGAGTTCCACCTGGTGGTGTTACCGGTGCTCCACCTTGTTGAGGTGTTGGTGATGCTCCTCCTGTAGGTGCTTCGGGTTCAGCCTCTGCTTCTGCTCCTGCTAAATCCTGTTCTATACCTGCTGTACTAATTCCTTGTGTTCTTAACTCTCCTGAAGAAGCTGTAGGTTTAATTTGTGCGTCTGCATCGTTTTCTTCACGCCATAATCTTTCATTTTCAGCCATTTCTTCTGGTGTTAAACCTAAAAATCTTGATAAGGCATATCTTTTAGATATAAAAGGAATATTTGTTAACTGTGAATATGTAGCTATTCTACTATTGTCTACTTCTGCTTGTCTATAACTTGCAAAATTGATAGGTTCTTGAAATTTAAGATCAAACATAGCTATATCTATATTAACACCTTTTTCTAATAGATATTTTTTAAACTCTTGATTAAAATCATCTGAAAGTAAATTTTGTAGTCTTTCACAGTACTTGTTAAATCTTAATTCTTGAATATATGCTGTTCCTACTCTACCATCATTGTGTTGTGCTTGACTATCGTCAGGACCTGTTGGCAAATATGAGCTAGGAATACGTAAACCTCTTACAAGTTTGTTTGTAAAGTATTTTAAATCGTCTATTTCACCTAAATTAGTACCACCTGGTAGTGTTTCTACTTTAGATCCTCTTCCTTCTGCTGTTTGTGGGAAGAAATAATCCTCATTTATTGATAAAGGATTGTATGCACTATCAATGACGTTCTGCCCGCCACCTGTTGCTGATGGAATTCTTCGTTGATGAATTTCAGTCTTAACTCTTTCAACGAATTGCATTGCAAGGTGACTTGGCATATTACCTACGTCAATATAGAATACCCGTCTTTCCGGTGCTCTCTGTACTCTATAAATTATAATTGCATCTTCTAGTAATTCTTTTTGTTTGTAAACTTTGAATATTGATTCAAGTAAGCTATTTCCAAATGGAAAGTTATTATCTAAACCTTCACTTAATGATAAGTGTAAAATATGTGAGGCATCTACAGCAATTTCTCTTTGCCCATGGGCAAATCTTGTTCCTGAAGACTCTTGGAAGTTTGCTCCAACCATTCCTCTAACACCACCAGTTAAATATCCACTACCTCCTCCAGTAATATTACCTGTAGTTTGAAAAGGTGTTGTTGCAACTAAATGTTTAAAGTTAAAATTAATATCTCTAACAATATATTGTTCAGGTTCTTTACCTGTACTTTCATTTACAATTATTTTACTAACTTTTGCTGGGTCAACGTGAAACAATTTTTTAGTTTCAGGGTCTCTAATAAAAAATGAATCACCATATTTGAATACATTTCTTAATATTTTAAACATTCTTTTGTTAAAGTTGTTTAATTTACACCATTGTTGTAGGTATTGTTTTATAATTTGAATTTCTGTGCTTGTTGCTTTTTGTTTAAAGTGAAATATAAATGGAGCATCATTGGATTTGTTTAGTTGTGAGCAAAATTCTGCTAAAATATCTAAAGCCGCATTAACTTCAGAGTCAAGATCCATTACATTGTATTGTCCATATCTCTCAATTCTGTTAGGTGCACCACTATAAACATCAGGTAAAAAAGATGAATAGTTAGTTTTTGCAGGACCAGATGGCATACCTGAAGAACTACCGACAGGACTTAACTGTCCTGTTTGATTATTTCTAACTGGTACTTGCGTAAAATATTTTTTCCAACTCATTTTTATCTAATCCTATGTTAACTACTCAATACTCGCCTGTAAATTACCTGTATGATCTTTACCAGAAGTAATTTTTGCAAACCTTGTGTTAAGTTCTAATTCTAATAAAATTTGCATTAGAGTACTATTTAACGTATCTATCTTATCTCCTGTAGACTTCCCGGAGGCCGATATTGCTCCACCCATATTATTTTTTAGGTTACCGAATGCGTCTCCTAATCCATCTATAGCATTAGCATACTTTACAATGGCTCCTGTGTCAATCTCTTTCATTCCTTTTTTCAAACCTTTAGCAAATTTTGGCATATCTTTTGCCAAAATGGCAAATTGACCTTTAACTGCCATACCAGTAACAGCGTTTGTCATATCCCAAATAGAACTTGCAACTTTTTTCATATTGTCTGCATTAATATCATTAAATGTTTGTAATCCTGTTCCTACTGATTTTAAACCTTTACCAGCCAACCAAGCACCAGCTCCTACTCCTGCACCAGCTAAGGCGGCCCCTGCACCGACACCAGCTCCGATAGCCGCTCCACCTGCCGCAACTCGTACTGGTGCCGCTCCGGCAGTTCTCATTGCACCAACCATACCCATACTGCCTACGCCACCGCCACCACCTATCATTCTCGCGGCGGCTAGTGTTCCTTTGAAAGCTATCATGGCAAGTTTCATTGATCCATATAAAACAATGATACCTCCTAATGCTATACCTAATGCACTGAGTTGTGATTTAAATTCTGGCATTTCACCTCTAGTTAATTTTTCTATTCCTGTCGCCATGTCGTCTATCCAACCTGACACTTTTTCTATAGCAGGAATTAACATATCAATCAACATATTTTTTAATCTTTGCCATGATTGGTTTAAACCAGCCATTGCTTTATCATTAGACTCAACCATTTTTTGTTGTTCAAGTTGTGTTTCATTAAATTTTGTACCAAACTCTGTATATCTTGCCATTTGAGTTGTTGCTGATAAAATACTATTTCCTT